>Ga0209212_1000574_pt1 | contig 70157 bp, 78 predicted proteins | sample RifGroC2_FD_183996 | JGI IMG/M metagenome (GOLD analysis project Ga0209212, IMG submission 183996) | Groundwater microbial communities from Rifle, Colorado, USA - Groundwater C2 (SPAdes) (version 2) | ecosystem: Environmental > Aquatic > Deep subsurface > Groundwater | place: Rifle, Colorado...
TATTGTGCGAATGTATTGTGTAAGACAATGCAACTTTGGGAGATCGTCTAATGGTAGGACAGCGGCCTTTGAAGCCGTCAATCTTGGTTCGATTCCAAGCCTCCCAGCTTAGTGCACAAACCGTCATTTTTCGATGCTTTTGACATGATGTCGAAAGGACTTTTGAGCGACACTGTATGGATATTTTTCTCTTTGAGCGAAAGGTTCCAACAGAGACTTTCTAGGATATTTCTTTTCTTCAAATCGTCGCCTTCTAAAAACTCTTTTGAGGCTCTACTAGCGGTTAAAAAAGCATTTTTGGTAGGTTCCAACAGCGCGACAGGTTGTCGTGATTCGGCTTCTTTGAGTTGCTTGGTAACTTGAACTCGCTCATTACGCAAAGCGAGGATTTTAGCGTCGTATAAATCCTTTGTAATCTGTTCAGCGAGGAAAGTGTCGAGCAAAAGGGATTCTTTCGTCTCAAGCGATTTTAAATGGTTTTGGAGGGTGGATATAGTCTGGTTGTTGTACCCATTATCAAACTCGAGTCTCTCCTTGGCCGCCTGATACATAATCTCGATCTTGCGTTCTGAAAAATGAATTGATTCGAGGACAGCAGAAACTTTCTCATATAGGTACACCTCTCGCATGTAGCTTTTGTGTTCATTGCAAAAGTCTCTGTTTCCCGTGCAGTAGTAATAGTGATGACCTTTTTTGAGAGATGCAGTGAGGGCGCATCCGCAATTTTCACACTTGAGAAAGCCACGAAGAGGGAAGAATAATCGTTGTGGGCGGGGTCGTGAACGGCCGTGCATAAGATCTTGAGCTTTCTCAAAAGTTTCTTTTGAGATGAGTGGCTTATGTTTGCCTTCATAATATTTTCCTTCTTTTTCCATGATGCCCGTGTAGAAAATTGAGGAAAGAATGCTATGAATGCGCCCCTTCAAAATTTTCTTTCCTGTAGCCGTGCGTAAACCCTCCTTGTAAAGAATTTCTGAAATATCTTTTGTGCCATGTGAGCCCGTGAGGTAGATTTCAAAAGCACGAGAAACATATTTTGAACGAACAGGATCAGGAATGACAAACTTAGACCCCTTGTCGTTTGTATATCCAAAAGGTGCCTTGTTTGGCCATTCTCCACGAAGCAATTTTTCTCGTAGCCCACGCTTTACATTCACGCTCAAGTCTCGAATGTATTGATTCGCCATTGCTTGCTCGATACTCATGAGCAGAACATTGTCATTAGGGAAGTAGCTTTTCTCGAAAGTCTGAATGCACTTTATCTTGTTCGTTTGCAGGAGCCACTGAATTTTTCCGCCATCAACAGGATTACGCGTGAGACGATCAATTTTCCAACAGAGGATAGCATCTGCTCTTCCTTTTTCAATGATTTTCATCATCTCGTCAAAGATAGGGCGACCAGGTGCTTTGGCAGACATGCTCTCGCGAAAAACTTTTGTAATTTCTAGGCTGTGCTTATTAGCAATATCCAAAAGCTCCCGTTCTTGGGCATCCAGTGACAGAAGTTGTCTGTCTTCGCTTTCCGTGGATTTTCGACAGTAGATAATGTATTTCATGGAATTACTATAGCCCCCTTGGTTAAATGAAGCAATATTTGTTTAAGTTTCATTTTTTTCTTTATATTTCTTTAGGCGGAATATTATTTTCGCGCTTTCTCAAAATACCGTTATTTGCAAGCAGGTTTTTGATGTCCTGAAGCTTTTCGTTGACCCGTTCCCGTTCTTTCTGCGAAACAAGATTTTCTTCCAGAAGAACACTTTGTTCCTTGAGAAGAAAATCTTGTTCTTCTCGTAGAGCAGGATTCAAAAGTTTCATTTTCCCTACACCTATGCGCTTAATCATATCTTTCTCAATCAGTTGGTTAATCGTTAAGCTAAACTTTCCTGAACTTTTCCATGTAGGAAGGTGGCTCGCTTGCAAGTCTCTGATTGAACTTTTTACGACCATGAAGTGTTCCTCGTGTCGTGGATCCCAACCAGCAAGAACTTTTAAGACAACCCAAAGCCTAAACTCGCGATCAGAGAGGTTCTTGATGTGCGGGGCACTAAGGTCGGCACGGTAGAGTTTTATATAACTTGGTTGCTTCTTTTTCATAATTGACTTATGCACGCTACTTTCTCGTCCCTTAAGGATCGAGAAAGTAGCGTGCATTTATATAGGTACATCAAACATCCCCGTTCTCATCTTTTGGATGAGGGGATGGATTGTCAGCAAGCGCAAGGAAAAAACCCGAAAGCGAGTTGAGATACTCGTTTGCGGTTTCGGGAGAGATATCTTCAGTATTCTCCTCTCTAAAGCACTGAATTGTTTCCTCGATGAGTTCCTGTGAGAATTTGAAACTCGAAACACCCCTTGAAGTAAGGGGTAGAGAATGCAGTGAATTTTTTCGCATGTGATGCCGTCACATGCCTACACTCGATACGCTTCAAGCTCTTCTAATATATCATATTTTGAAATTATGGTAAACAAAAATTTTTCTTCAATGTAATAACCGTGAAAAGTTGTATTTTCGAGTACTTTTTCACTGTTATGGACGCAAAACCGTGAAAATTCCTGCAAGGCGTCAAAAATGGTAATATGAGCAATTATGATAGCGAGTATTCCAAGAAGATTAAATAAAATAAAAAAGCTAATGAGGGAGTATTACGATCTCGATCATGGATCCTTCATAGAAAAACATACTGAGCTAATACGAGCCTTTGACGTTCGAGGGTCTAAACATAAAGGTCACCCTCATAAAAATATAAGAGTTTATATTTCGCGCAAGTCCTTGAAGCATTTTGTTGAAAGTCGCAAAAAAGAATTCAGCAAGAATCACACAGCAGAGCAGACTTTGACGGCTGTATTTTTTGCTATAGATAACCTGCAGGAAACCATCACTCATTTTGATTTTTACGAATATGAGCCACCCATAAAACATTTCTATATAAAAGATTACTCTCATGTCGGGAAACCGTCACTGCGTGTTCTCCTTGAACTACAAGACGAGAAGCTTGAGATAATTTCAGTTCATTTTAAGAAAAATAAGAAGAAAAAATAAAAGCGCCACCCGTTGAGGTGACGCTTATATTTGTAGCTCGGAGCGACGGCAGACACAATGTGTCATTTCGCTCATAGGTACATCGTTTTATTGATGCCCGCAGCAAGCCGATAGAAATTTTCTGACGTCAAGCTACAATTTGATAATACACTAACTTGCTAATGATAGCAAGCGGTCGCTATGTAAATCCATTAGATATATAGGAATTTTTGCGGTTTTTAGACAGCAAAAAAGCCCTCAGTTATGAGAGCTATTTTGTTATGCCTGCCTTCAATTTAGGTAATCGACAGTCGAAAAAACTCTCGCCCGCAGGCATAGTTAAATTATGTATCATACGGTTTCTGCAAGCAAGAAGATATTGAGGATGGCACTTTTCTGCTGGACTAAGTAAATGGGATATGTAAGAGTAATGCTATGGGAATAGAAACTAATAAAAAGGAGAAGAATTCTACTCATGATAAAGATTTGAACAAAATAAATCTAGGTCAATTAGACAATGAGGAGTTGTGGCTAAACTACGGTGAAACCCAACAAGAGTTGAGGAGACGTAACCTAGCAAGAACAAACAATATGGTTGGCGAGAGAGGGGAATTTTTGGCGGTAGAAACTTATAATTTCATAGCTGGCTTGTCAAAATTACAAGCTGCACCAGAAGGTACTCAAAATGTTGATGCGTTAAGCCGCAAAGGAGAAAGGTATAGTATTAAAACAGTTTCGGAGCCAGGAACTACCACTGGTGTATTTTATGGGTGCGGAGATAATAATGACATTAATCAGCTAGAAAAGAAATTTGAATATGTAATTATTGTGCAAATATTTAAGAATTATAAACCTAAAAGAATAATCGAATTAACATGGGAGCAATTTCTTAAATACCGGAAATGGCATAGCACGATGCGAGCATGGAACCTAAGCGTAACTAAAAATTTGCTTGCGGAAGCAAAAATAATTCTAGATAATATTAACCATGAATAATCTTGTTATATTTGCTGTCATCGTTGCGGTTGTTGGATTTGTTGTGGGCGAATTAACGAGAAAAGGTGGGAGGGTAAACGAAAAAGATGAATGGCTTCCGTATTCAAAAAAGACATGGTTACTTACTCGTGCAGAGCGAGAATTTTTGAGTGTTCTTGAACGAGCTGTTGATGGTAAATATTACATTTTTCCACAACTTGCTCTTGATAAAATCGTAATGCTTGAAGGTAAAGGCTCTCTTAGGGGTGGATACAGAAATAAAATAGACCAAAAATCAGTAGACTTTGTGCTTTTCGATAAACAAAATATTTCGCCTGTTCTTGTCATTGAACTCGATGATTACACACACCAAAGACCAGAGAGGCAGGTTCGTGACGGCTTTGTGGATAGAGTACTAAACCAGTGCGGTATTCCTATTCTGCATATTACCTCTATTCCAAAAGAAATGGATTTAAAAACACAGATCGATTCTAAAATTACTCCTTAAAACAATGCGTATCCTCCCACATTGTGGTAGACTATCATTAACAAATATGGGAAATTCAACAAGAAAGAACTTTCTCAAAAAGTGAAGCCACAAAAAAACTAAAGAATAAATATATGATAGAAACAATAGCAACTAAAGTTTGCACAATATTGGCAACTGTTGGCATGGATAAGGCTGAAAAGTGGATAAAAGCAAAATATTCAGGTAAAAAAGTACTGTCGATAGAAGAGATAAAAAAAATAACCAAAATTTTATTTATAGACGATGAAGACTTTGGTGTTACTCTGTCGACAATTAGAAATGCTGGCTGGAATGTTAATCAAATTAATGATGTTATAAATTTTGACGCTGAAGATATAAAAAGTGCTGACATTATCTTTATGGATTATGTTGGAGTTGGAAATGTCTTAACTCCAAAAGAGAGTGGGATAGGCTTACTTAAAAGTATCAAAAAAAGATACCCTGAGAAGTTTATAATTTTTTGTTCAGGATACGCAGGGCATATCCCAGGAAGCGAGGTTCATTCTATTGCTGATGCCTGGATTGATAAACACGCTGACGCCTTTGTTTTTGTTGATCAGATAGAAGTTGCCGCAAAGAAAATTCATGAGTCTCGATAATAATGACGGAATAATATTTTTTGAACTACAAAACGAAAAAGGTAGTGTTGTAGCACGATACGGGCAACTCCATACACTTCCAGAAAAGTTTAGTATTTCACAAAATGATAATTTTACTGAAAAAGGATACCGAAATATATACAGAAGTAATAGTCTCGGATCTGTGCGTTTAATCGTTAAAGCTGATCACGAATTATTTCAAGGGAATAGGTCGATTCAAAGATCATGTAATATTTATTTAGGTTTTATTCCTAAATTTAATCAAATTGCAACAAGTCAAAGGCAATCATTTGACGCAGTTACAAGAAGATTTTCTCACAACCTAATTAAATTTCAAAGAAGATTTAAAGATAATTTTGATAGGCTCATCTCAGACAAAGCCAGGGGACGTCCATATATAGAATTTAAGGATGAGGTCAAAAGAAGAATTGAGGAAAACACAGACATAGCTGCTAATGATGTATGTCAGATGTCTCACAGGGCAATAGATTTAGACGCACAAATAGAAACTCTTCGAATCATAGGTGGGTATGCTGATAGTACAGGTTCATTTCTTCCTGTAAATATTCAAAAGGCGATGTATCGGTTAACTAATCCTTTTGTTGATGAACTGAGGAAAAAAAATATAGAAATAAATATTAATATAAATACTGATTTAGCCTCACTAAATAAAATAAATGTGGTTCACAGTTTATTTAACGCTGTCATATGGCAAATTTTTGACAATATCAGCAAGTATGCTTTACACGACACTGACATCGAAATTACAGCTGACCTATCTTCAAGATCTAAAAAATTAATTTTATCGATGACTAGCGTATCTATAGAGGACGACGAGAAAGAAACAATATTTCTAGAAAATAGACAAGGGAGAAATGTTAAAAAGCCAAAAGAAGATAAGTCAGGAATAGCTCAAGATGGAACAGGTATAGGTCTTTTTATTGTAAAAAAGGCGTTAAGTTTGATGAAGGCAAAAATAAGTGTAAAAAATAATGGTTTTGTAAAAGAATATGATGGATATCCGTATAGTAAACATGATTTTATTATCGAATTCTGGCCGGATCAGAGCTAGTGGCATTAACAATATGAAAGTTTTTTATCAGTAATAAAGTTCCCACTTCGTCCCAAACTCCCAGCTTTGAACAAAAACAGGCAATGCGATGATTCTGTTTGCTATAAATTTGGTACACTTAACCTATGACCGAAAACCCAATCATAAACGCCCTGTCCGCTACACTGTACATCACGATAGTTGCACTTGGTATGTTTTACACAGAAAAAACACCTGAGCCTGTTGCTCCGGTGTTGGTTGGCATTGCGATGCTCTCGCTTTTTGTGCTTTCTGCCGGAGTTATGGCATATATATTTTTCTACCAACCAGTTCAGCTTCTTATTGAAGGGAAAAAGGCAGAGTCATTGAATCTATTTCTGAAAACAATAGGAACTTTTGCGATAATCACGCTTACACTTTTCTCTATTCTGTTCATCATATCAAAATAGGTTTTTGTTCATACTTACTATATGAACAGACACCTTGCTACTCCCGCGCACTCACATACACATACGATGCGTCATGATTAAACTAATACTATGAAATTTAATTTGAAATTGCGTGGTACTTTGTTGATTGCAGGTGTTCTCGTTGCATTTGCGATAATGTCATACGTAGCAGGGCTCTGGATTGAGACGCCTCTTTTTCAAAACGTTCTTTCGGGTCCGTTTGGCATGTTTGTGTACATAGTATTAACGGCGGCAAGCGCTGTGATAATTGCGCCACTAAGCACTGTGCCACTAATGCCACTGGCAACGACTCTATGGGGCCCAATGCTGACCGCGCTCCTTTCTGTTGCTGGATGGACGCTCGGCGCTATCGTGGCGTTTACATTGGCGCGTAGATACGGGCAACAATGGATCGCAACGTTTTTCCCAAAGGAAACATTGCGTCGCACCGCGTACGCAATCCCTCAAAAGTATCTTTTTTGGAACGTCGTGTTCCTTCGCATGATCCTTCCTGTAGATGTTTTAAGCTACTCGCTCGGTGCTATCAGCAACATGCGATTCGCGCAGTATACATTCGCGACCGCCATCGGTGTTACGCCGTTTGCGTTTGTTTTCAGCTATGTGGCGGTTTTATCGTTAAGGTACCAAATCGTCACGGGTCTCATCATTTTTGCAATCGTCGTCGTGTTTAACGTACATGCATTCAGAAGCTCTCTACGCGCCCGCGAATGAATTTACTTTATAAAAAGTAGGTGTGGAGGTATACTTATGGCATGAACAGGCGCCTTGTTGTTTTTTTATCACTTGCGGTAATTATCGCCCTTTTGTTTTGGTATTCAAGCGTTCTGCAGAATTCGTTTTATGTAATTGCCGATTTGCTAAAGGAGTTAGCTATACAAAATAAACTTCTCGCGATTTTTGTGTTTATTCTAACATCGGCGCTCGCCGCTCTTGTTAGTCCGCTGACAAACATTCCGCTGGTCCCTATCGCGACTCTGATTTGGGGACCAATTCCAACAATTATTTATTTATTATTTGGTTGGTTCATAGGTGATATTATTGCGTATATTATAGGGCGCTATCTTGGGTACAAGGCCGTTTCATATTTTGTATCAACGGAAAAACTTGATGACTGGAGCAGTATGGTTAAAAAGAGAGCAACTTTTTCTACTGCTTTACTTTTACGCATTGCGCTCCCAGCCGAGCTCGGATACGCATTTGGCATTATCCGTTATCCCGCGGGAATTTATATAATAATCACCTTTCTTTCAGAGCTTCCTTTTGCAATTATTTCCGCATACGCTAGCGAAGCAGTTCTATATGGAGAAGCGTTAAAGTTTTTTTCACTCGTTGGAATATTGTTTGTAGTCATCTTTGTCTCATTCCGTATGACACATTCAGATAGAGTATAATAGGCGTATGGACGCGCATGATTTTCAAAAAAACTCAAAATCAAAGGTTATTTTGCATATAGACGGTGATGCGTTTTTTGTGGGGGTTGAAGTTGCAAAAAATCCTAAACTAAAAGGTCTCCCTGTGGTTACAGGCGAGGAACGTGGGATTGTCTCTGCTCTTTCATACGAGGCGAAGGCTCTTGGTGTCGTGCGTGGAATGCCGATATTTAGAGTTAAAAAAGAATTTCCGAGTACCATCATTCTTCCGGGTGACTACAAATCGTACGCGGAATATTCAGGCAAGATGTTTGATATTGTGAGTAGGTATGCGTATTGCGTAGAGGAATACAGTATAGATGAATGCTTCGCTGATATTACTGGATTAGACAGAACGCTCAAAAAGACATATAAGGAAATTGCGGAGCAAATCAAGAAAGAAATAAATGACGAGCTGGGGCTTTCGGTATCAATAGGACTCGCGCCCACAAAAGTTTTAGCAAAGGTCGCATCCAACTGGGTAAAGCCAAACGGATTAACGATTATTGAAAAAGAAACAGCGTCAAACTTTCTTGCAAAAGTTCCTGTTGGAAAAGTTTGGGGTATTGGTCCAAAAACTGCCGAGGTATTGATAAGGAGAGGTGTAGAAACAGCGGTTGATTTTTGCGAAAAAGATTTAGTATGGGTAAAGCAATGTCTTTCAAAACCGTATGAAGCAATTTGGAATGAACTCAATGGCATTTTAATAATGGATGTAGACACTGATGTAAAAAATACCTATTCGTCAATTCAAAAAACGAGAACATTTCATCCTGCTACAAATGATAAAGTTTTTTTGTGGTCTCAGATATCAAAGCATATAGAAGACGCGTGCAGAAAGGCGCGGTATTATGAATTGGTTCCAAAAAAAATTTCTATTTTTCTTAAAACAAAAGATTTCAAAATAGTGTCTGCGAGTTCCGCGCTATCATTGCCTTCAAACGCTCCAGAAGTTACTCTTTCAATTACTCGCAATCTATTTAAGAAGGTCTACTCAAAAGATATTCTTTATAGAACAGCCGGAGTAATACTAGATGATCTAACAGCCGATTTTACGCCTCAGGCAGATCTGTTTGGAGGCACAACAAAGAGTGACAAGTTTGATCTAATACACAAACAGATTGATCTTTTGGAGTACAAACTTGGAAAACGGATCGTTCACCTCGGTTCAACACAGAAGGCGTTGAAACATAAGACCAGTGGCACTGATGCAGACGAGTTAGACCGCGATTTGCTGTTTTTGTAGACACTTGTAGGAAAATTTGACATTTTTTGTGAATAGTGTACTATATCCGAATCGACCTTTTCTGGGTCGATTTCATTTTTGTCGTGTGGCATAAGTGAATGTTCTTTCAACCAATAAGGAGTTTTTATGAAAACTGCAATTCAGGGAAACAAACGTACCCAAACCGTTCCGGTCATTCTCAAGGGTGGCCTCATGGCCCGCGTTAACCCGCAGGATATCCCCGACAACAAGTGGGACCATCACCATGGTGTGACGGCAAATGGCCAAAAGGTCAATAGCCTGAAGACGACGAAAATCGACGACACCATCCTGATCCAAAACGGTAGCGGCGGTCCGACGTTCTCGACCACAATGGGCGAGTTCGAAGTCGCGGCGGTCCAAATCCTGGCCGGCATTGGCTACGACGTCAAGGCTCCAGGGCACTAAGCACAGCGTGCAGTAAAACCAAGACGGTTCCTTAAGGAACCGTCTTTTTTCTTGTAATATAAATATGGTACAATTTTGATATGAAAGGATATATTACAAATATTGAAAAGGCGACTCTGGAGAACACTGATTATCGTCGAGTGCTCCATACGGCAAAAAACAGTCAGCTTGTGCTGATGAGTATTGCGCCTGGAGATGAGATTGGAGAGGAAACACACCACCTAGATCAGTTCCTACGTTTTGAAAAAGGGGAGGGCAAAGTAATTCTTGATGGAGTAGAGCATAATGTTTCTGATGGATTTGCGGTGGTGATTCCGCAGGGGACAAAACATAATGTTATTAACACTGGCGGCACACATCTCAAGCTCTATAGTATTTACTCACCAGCTGAGCACAAAGACGGTACGATACACCAAACCAAGTCAGATGAGCAAGAGGAACATTTTGACGGAGTGACAACAGAGTAAAATAATAATGCTTGTTGATGGTAACAAAATCGCAAAATCGTTGGAAGAAAAGCTGTCCACAGAGCTGTTGTTTTCTGTACCTAAAAAGGTTTGCTTTGTAGTGTTTGGAGGCAATGGCGCGACAGAGCAATTTGTAAAAATGAAGTCACGCGTCGCGGAGCGTGTGGGAGTTGCAGTAGATGTTAAAAAATATCCAGACACTAAAAATACAGAGGATGCTGTAGAAATTGTGCGCGAGCTCGGAGAAAAGGATTATGATGGAATAGTCGCACAGCTTCCTTTTACAGCAGGGATAGACACGCAAACTGTGCTTGACGTAGTCCCGCCACACAAGGATATTGACGTTCTTGGAACGATTGCAAAAGAAAGCTATGCAAAAGGAGAAATAGACAGGACTCCACCCGTCGCGCAGGCTGTACGCGAGATACTAGAGTCATGCAATATTAAACTCTTAGGCAAGAAAATTGTTGTGGTTGGGCAGGGGCGACTTGTTGGCGAGCCCGTGCATTTGATGCTTAAGCGAATGAAGGTTCCGCATGATGTTGTTGATATAAAAACAAGTGAAAAAGGAAAACTTGCTTTGTATAAAAACGCGGACATTATTATTTCTGGGATTGGCGTCCCTCATGACATCAAACCAGAGATGATAAAAGATGGCGTGGTCTTAATAGACGCAGGCACAAGCGAGCAAGCAGGAAAACTCGTTGGTGACATTGACCCAGCTTGCGAGAGTAAGGCTTCGTTTATAACCCCAGTTCCGGGGGGTGTTGGGCCGATTACAATTGTGAGCCTTTTGCGAAATCTATTTTAAGCTTGTTTTTAAGGATTTTTTGTGGTATTATGAATAGATGCTCGGACAAAAGAAAAACATGAAGGAAGCCCCTGTTTTGATATCTGTATCAGAATTTCTTGAGTCTTATAATAAAAATATGCCAGCTGGTTGGCCCAAAGCCACATCAGCGCTTCTGCAAAAATTTAGAGATGCGCACACTGCTCTCTTTACACATGGCGACCTTTGGTCCCTCGATCAGCATCGCAAAAAGCTAATGGACTGGCTTCCCAGAAATTCTGAATAAAGAGCACTCAATAGAGTGTTTTTTTGTTTATGATAGAATGAGGAAATGATAATATCTAAAACTACATTTCTTGACTATGTTTTTTGTCCGAAAAATACCTGGCTAAAATTACATAAGCCAGAGCTTTTTGAAAAATTTGAAATGTCTGCATTTGAGCAGAATTTGATGGAGCAGGGGAACGAGGTGGAATCATACGCCAGAAATCTTTTTCCTGGTGGGATAGAGGTTGTAGAGACCGGTGAAAGCGCCGTAGAGGAAACAGCGCGCTTTATGGCATCGAAAGTTCCAGCCATTTTTCAGGCCACGTTTATTGTAGACGGATTTATTGCACGTAACGACGCGCTCGTGTGGGATGAAAAAAATGGTTGTTGGGATTTGTACGAAATAAAGGGCACAAACTCGCTCAAAGAGGGCGGGACTGACCACAACCATATCGATGATCTTACATTTCAGGCGTCTGTGCTTAGTCGCGCAGATGTTCCTGTTGGACGATATTTTCTAGTGCATCTGAACAAGGACTACGTGCGTTTTGGCGCGCTTAATATCCCTGAATTATTTTTAATTGAGGAGCAGACAGAAAAAGTTCTTGCAGGGCTTCCAATCGTTGAAGAGCAAATGAAAACCGCGAAGGAGTATTTAACATGCAAGAAGGAACCAGTTGGTGGCTGCGAGTGTATCTATAATGGTAGAAGTAAGCACTGCACCACATTTAAATATTCAAACCCAGAGGTCCCTGACTATTCAGTGCATGACATTTCACGTATTGGTAGCAGTAAGCGAAAACTGGAAACGTTGATTGATTCAAGAATTTTTGATATTGAAAATGTCCCAGAGGATATGGAGTTTTCAGATATTCAGATAAACCAAATTGCCGTACATCGAAAAGGGAAGTCTATTATAGACAGCAACGGCATTAGCGAAGAATTGAAGGATCTCAAATTTCCACTTTATTTTTTTGATTATGAAACTTACGCACCTGCGATACCTGCTTTTGACGGCTACAGTCCGTATCAAAGAATCCCATTCCAATTCTCCCTTCATATTCTAGAGAAGTCAGGGGCAGAAATGAAACACGTGGAATATTTGCACGAGGAAATGAGCGATCCGTCGGAACGTGTCGCGCAACTCTTAGAAGAACATATCGGCGTAGTGGGGACAGTCATTGCATGGAATAAATCGTTTGAAGCCGGTGTGAACAGAGAGCTTGCATTGCGTATGCCACAGCACAAGGCTACGATGGAGCGTGTGAACAGTATGCTCTATGATCTGATGGATGTGTTCAAAAAACAGCATTTTGTACACCCCGAATTTCGCGGAAGCACGTCAATAAAAAAAGTTTTACCAGCTCTTGTGCCAGAGCTTTCGTATAAGGATCTCGGCATAAAGGAGGGTGGTCAGGCGTCAAATGCATGGTGGGAAATGCTTGCGTCTGGAACAAGCCTAGAGCGGAGTGCGGAGATTGCAAATGATTTAAAGGTTTATTGCGGACTAGATACGTATGCCATGTACGCTATTTGGGAAAAGCTCTACAAGGAAATGAACTGAACAAGCTTTGTTTATGTAAATGATGTGATACAATTGTTCTAAATAATAAATAATAAATAAAATGAACGATTTGATTGCATGGAGAGAGTCTTATAATCTTGGTATTTCAGAAATTGATCCACAGCATCAAAAATTAATTGGCATTATAAATAAGCTTTATAATGCAATGCGGGCATCTACAGAAAAGGAAGAAATGCAAACGATCCTCAAAGAACTCACTGATTACGCAGATTACCATTTTTCCACAGAAGAAAAACACTTTGAGGAATTTAATTACGTAGACAAGGTCCCGCACACAAAGTCACACGATGCATATAAAGAAAAAATAGCTCAATTTTCAAAATCATATGAATCAAACGAGTCAAACACGTTACCGTTTGATTTAATGGATTACCTAGGGAGTTGGTGGACAGGGCATATTTTAGGAGAAGACCGCAAGTATGTTGAATGTTTTCATGAGCACGGTCTAAAATAAAAGCTGTACACCAATGTCGCACTTTGTATATATCCTTGAATGTGCCGATGGGACATTTTATGTGGGGAGCACTAGTAATCTTGAAAAGAGGCTGCATTCCCACAATAATCTAAAAAGTGGCGCGCATTATACAAAAATTCGCAGACCCGTTGTTTTGAGATATTCAGAAGAGGTTCAAGGCTTTGGCGTCGCGCGCGCCCGTGAAGCGGAGTTCAAAAGGTGGAGCAGGGTGGAAAAGACGGATTTCATAAATTCACAACCTACATAGATTTATTATATATAGGTTGTGTCGTATTCTTTTTTTGGTGGTATACTTAACAGATGATAAAAAAAGGAGAAAAAGCGCCGATAGATATTTTGGTCCTGGACAACAAGGGGGTGTTGGTTTCCTTGCGTGACCTTCTGGGTTCGTATGTCGTTTTATACGCATACCCTATGGACGAAACTCCAGGATGTGTGAAGGAGGCGTGCAGTATCCGCGACGCACATGGAAAGTTTAAAGAGATTGGTGTTGCAGTTGTGGGAGTTAGTCCAGACAGTGAGGAATCTCACAAAAAATTTGCGGAACACCACGAACTTCAGTTTTCGCTCTGGGCAGATACAAAGCACGAGCTCTTAGACGCACTTGGCGTATGGTCACTTACAGGTGTCGCCAGAACAACATTTCTAATAGACAAAGAAGGGACCATTGTTCACATTTGGGAAAATGTAAAACCAGAAGGACACGGTGAGGCAGTTTTAGATTTTGTAATCAACACAATCAAAAAGTAAATTTGCTATAATGAATAGTAATGAGCGAGCCCTTGAAAAAACGGCAAGTGTGGCATACACAATCTGTTGAAGACGTCTTTAGGTTGCTTGAAACTGACGAGCATGGATTGAGTAGTGATGAGGTGTTGGTTCGTATTAAAAAATACGGTGAAAATAAACTACCTGAGACAAAACCAGATAGTTTAGCTAAAGTATTTCTGAGGCAATTTCAGAGCCCTCTAATATATGTGCTCATTGCGGCTGGTGGAGCAGTACTTATTCTCGGAGAAGCGATTGACGCTGGGGTTATCTTTGCTGTGCTGATTATAAATGCAGTTATTGGCTCTGTTCAGGAAGGTCGCGCTCAGAATACGCTCGCTAGTCTGCAAAAATTTGTAGAAACTAAAGCAACTGTTTTGCGTGATGGAAGAGAAGTAATTATTCCAGATAATGAGATTGTTCCTGGCGATATTCTCATTGTGCAAGAAGGGGAGAGGGTCCCTGCAGATGCGCGTATTATCTCGGTGCGGAACCTAAGAGTAGACGAAGCAACACTTACTGGGGAGTCGACTCCGACACGTAAATCATCTGAAACGCCTACGTGGGAGGGTCTAGATGTTGCCGATAGACGCAACATGCTTTTCAAGGGTACGAATATTTCCGTAGGTTCAGGGCGCGCCATTGTTGTTGGAACTGGGATTAATACTGAAATAGGGGTTATCGCAAAAGAGATTTCTGCGATTAGCACAGATGTACCACTTAAAATTGAGATAGATCATTTAGCGAGACTAATCATATATGTTACGGCAGTTGTAGCATTATTGCTTTTTGTCATTGGGGTTATCTCAGGAAGAGCGCCAACAGAAATGTTTCTAACTGTTGTTGCTCTCTCGGTATCTGTTATTCCTGAGGGTCTGCCTATCGTTCTAACTATTGTTCTAGCAACTGGTGTATGGCGAATGGGTAAACAAAATGCGCTTGTAAAGAGAATGCAGGCAGTAGAAGCACTTGGACAAATAAATATACTTGCTGTAGATAAGACTGGAACGCTCACAAAAAATGAAATGGTGGTTCAAAAAATTTATACAAATAGCAGGTTTTTTGACATAAGTGGAGTAGGGTACGAATCGCATGGAGATGTCATTTTAGACGGGGTTCGCATCGAGGTGGCTAATCATCAAGATCTGCTAGCTGTTGGTAAAATATCCTCTTTGTGCGCAAATGCACACGTCTTCTTTAATGAAGAAGATAAACGATGGAACATTTCTGGGGATCCGACAGAAGCAGCCATGCTTGTTCTTTCACAAAAGCTTGGGTTTCATAAGGATATTCTTGAGAATGAATCACCTGTCATTGCAGAGTTGCCATTTGATTACAATTTAAAATATCATGCTGTGCTGAATAAAACTGGTGATACAAGCACTCTATCGCTTTCTGGCGCGCCTGAGATAGTGTTGGATTTTTGTGACACAGTATGGCGTGATGGCAATAGTATCAGGCTTGATGCTGAGATGCGCCAGCAGATTGAATCCGTGATGATTGGAATGTCTAAGGAGGGGCTTCGGGTTATTGCGTTGGCCACACTTATTGGAGTAAATGAATTACCTAGTGCTGGCAATCCTCCATGCGCGACGTTTGTGGGTTTTCTTGGCATGCACGATGCGCTTCGCATTGAGGCTGCCTCTACAATATTGCATGCCGCTCGGGCAGGTGTTCGCACAGTAATGATTACTGGGGATCATCGTATCACTGCGCACTCTATAGCAGTTGATGCTGGGATTTTCCATGAAGGAGACAAAATTTTAACAGGAAGGGAAATGGATCTATTGTCTGACATTGAGCTTGCTGATGTTATAGCAACTGTATCTGTGTTTGCTCGCGTCACCCCCGAACATAAGCTTCGCATTATTCGCGCATTTAAGGCTAATGGGAATACCATTGCAATGACTGGCGATGGCGTAAATGACGCTCCTTCGCTAACTGCGGCTGATCTTGGCGTCTCAATGGGTGTGATTGGTACAGAGGTCGCAAAATCAGCGTCAGACATTGTGCTTCTTGATGATAATATGAATAGTATTATTTCAGCAATCGAGGAGGGAAGAAGTATATATAAAACTATTAAAAGGGTTATTTTATATCTATTTTCAACAGGCGCAGGAGAGGTTCTGACGATTGCTGGTGCCATAGTTATGGGATATATGGTGCCTATACTGCCTGCGCAAATTATTTGGCTAAATTTTGTGACCGACGGGTTTCTTGATGTTTCACTTGCTATGGAGCCAAAAGATAAAGAGTTACTACTAGAAAAGCGATCTAGAGATTCTCGGAGGCTTGTAGATCGGCTTATGACAGCTCGTATCATTATTATGGCAAGTGTGATGGCAATAGGAACAGTGTATCTCTTTGGGAATTATGCATTTGGAGATCCGATGAAAGCGTGGACAATATCTCTTACACTCCTCGCAGTATTTCAATGGATGAATGCGCTGAATTGTCGATCGCACAAATTATCAATTTTTCAAATGAATCCATTCTCAAATATTTATCTACTTGGGGCGCTTACAATTGTTATTTTGCTCCAAATATTTGCACTATACACTAGCTTTGGTCAAAAGATTTTGCACACAACGCCACTCTCTATTCCAGAATGGGGTGCAATATTTGTTATCGCATCGTCTATTATTGTTGCTGAGGAAATACGAAAGTTTTTCTACAGAATGTATATTGATGTGACGCGCCATAAGGAAATACCACAATGAAAATTATTCTCATTATTCTAGCATCCGTTCTCGTTATTTCATTGTGGGGATTTCTTATATCGATTCGACCACCCAAAATACATTCAATGATCACACCGAGTGATATCGGTCTCACATACGAAGAGACAACCTTTAATACAGAAGATGGGCTTACACTCTCGGGCTGGTTTATTCCAAGTAAGAAAGCAGAGAATGGTGCTAAAACAATCGTGCTTCTTCATGGATATCCTGCCGACAAAGGGGACATTCTCCCTTCATTGGCTTTTTTGAATGATAGATATAATTTATTTTTATTTGATTTTCGTTATTTTGGACAAAGCGAAGGATCGTATTCTACCGCTGGCGCAAAAGAAACAGACGATCTTGTTGAGGCAATAAAATATTTGGAATCACGTGGCATTACAGAGATAGGAGTTTTTGGTTTTTCAATGGGTGGTGCTGTTGCGCTTATGGCGGCATCACAAACACCAGAAATAAAAGCCGTTATTTCTGAAGCAGGGTATGCACGACTAGATTTGATGGCTCGGGAACTTTATCGTCTGCCATTCCTTGATTACCCACTCGCGTGGCTCACCGAGCTTTGGGCCAAATTGTTTATTGGTATCAATATAAACAAAGTAGCACCAATAGATGCAGTAAAAAATATTCAAGTCCCCATTCTAATTATTCACTCAAAAGACGATGAGGTAATTCCATTCAAGAATGCTCTCCTGCTTCAGGAAGCACTGAGAGGGAACTCACGTGCAGAATTTTGGTTTCAAGAAAATCTTACTCACGGCGTATTTGAGGAAACGTACAAAAAAAGGATTAATGATTTTTTCCGTAACAATTTATAAGAAATAGTACACTGTTTCCTGATACACAAAAGTGATGATATACTTTCCTGATAATGATACCACGCGGAGAATTCGAACAAATTGTCATCGACGAGGTTGAAAAAATCCCACTACACTTTCGCAATAAAATTAAAAACGTTGTCTTTGTTGTTGAGTATGAAGTGTCTATAGATGTGCGTGGCGAGAACCATTTAACAAAAGAGCAGGATCTCCTAGGATTGTACAAAGGCATTCCGCTTACAGCGCGCGGAGATAACTATGGCGTAGGCATGACGCTTCCGGATGTGATAACAATCTACCAGGGCCCAACCGAGAGGGCTGCATCAGGAGACACAAAACTCGTCCGCACGGTTGTCCGCGAAACCGTTCTTCATGAAGTCGCGCATTATCTTGGAATGGGCGAAAGCATGGTGGCAGAATGGGAGGCAAAGCAAGGTCAGCACCAGGAATTTTAAATGATATTTGTTATAATCAATTGAATATGGATAAAATACCTAAGAGCTTTGGTTGGGCAATAAACGGCATACGTGTGGTGTGGCGTGAAGAGATAAACTTTCGAATTGAGGTAGTTATTGCTGTTATTGTTTTGTGTTCAGCATACTATCTGAATTTTTTAATGCGAGACATGATGATTATCGTCGGGTGTGTCGGTGCAGTTCTCTCAGCTGAGATATTAAACACGGCAGTCGAGGACCTATGCAACAAGGTTGAGCCAAACATCGACCCTGTAATCGGTAAGGTAAAAGACATCATGGGAGGGTTTGTTCTTATTGTGTGTTTTGTCTCAGCTGTGATTGGAGCAATAATTTTTTGGAGCTATTTATAAAAAACACGTAATTTACAAATTACGTGTTTTTTTTATTATGACAAGCGACCCAGTAGGTCAATATGCCATTGAGAATCGTGCTGATGAGTGCTCTCATACACACAGCGTCCGAGTCGCCGTCATAATATAAGGGTATACCGCTCTTATTGTAATCCTATACTTTTCTTTAGTTCAGCTAGTTCTTCACCTGTGATGTCTCGATACGCGCCTTCTTTGAGGTCTCCGAGTTTTATGTTCATAATACGTAATCGTTTGAGCTCAAGGACTTGGTAGCCTTCGGCTGCGCACATTCGGCGGATCTGATGTTTTTTCCCCTCGGTGAGCACGATTCGAAAGAGTGTCTCTCCTGCGCGACGAGCCTTTGAGGGTTTGGTCTTGTAGGTTTCTATCAAAACGCCACGCTCTAAATGGCGGATAAATGTGTCGGTTATTTTTTTATCTACTTTTACTAAATATTCCTTCTCGTGCACACGGTCTGGTGAAAGGACGCGATCAGTCAGGCGACCATCGTTGGTCAGTATGACGAGTCCCTCTGAGTCCTTGTCCAAACGGCCAAGAGGGAATAGTCCGCGAAGTGCTGGGAGCGACGACTTAATGCTTTCACCTTCTGTCTGTGTGTCCGTGGAAATGCCTCTCGGCTTGTAATACGCGAGGTATCGATACGAACCCTCAATTTTTGCAATCACCTTAGCAGAAACCTCAACAATATCATCAGGAGATTCAACCTTGTCGCCTAGGACAGCAATCTTATTATTAATTTTTACCAAACCTTTGGTAATCAGCTCATCGGCGCCACGGCGCGTGGAGTAACCCTTGTGAGCAAGATAGCGGTTGAGACGAACTGGGAATTCAATAGGTTCCATAATATAAGTGCAATTATATCACAATTTAATATAAAAATCAAGTTTTGTCGTAGTGGTAAGAATTAGCACATTGAATAAGTTATCCACATTATATTTTTTACACATTTTTTATTTACACGTGTTACAATGAGCTCAAGCTTTTTAAAAATATATGCGCGTACTAATGTTCGGATGGGAATTTCCTCCTCATAACAGCGGTGGTCTAGGCACAGCGTGTTTTGGACTTACACGCGCTCTGTCTTCACGAAAAATTGATGTACTTTTTATCCTTCCCAAAAAAGTTGGTGTGTCAGCAGACTTTATGAGCATTCTTTTTGCCGATACACGAAAGGTAAAGTTTTTGGAAATCGAGACACCACTCAAACCGTACGTTACATCTGAGGGATATATTTACGAACGAGATAAAATAATCTCAGATATTTATGGTAATACTCTCATGCAGGAGGTGCGTCGCTATGCCCTGCGCGCACGCGACATAGCAAAAAAAGAACATTTTGACGTAATTCATGCGCACGACTGGCTTTCTTTTCTTGCTGGTGTCGAGGCAAAAAAAATCTCTGGGAAACCGCTCATTCTTCATATGCATGCTACAGAGTTTGATCGTACTGGCGGACAAGGGGTAAATCAGGATGTTTACAAAATTGAACGTGAGAGCATGCAATACGCCGACGGGATTATTGCTGTATCAAATTTTACAAAACAAAAAATAGTCGAGCATTATGGGATCCCAGAACATAAGATCGAGGTGGTTCACAATGGTATCGATGAATGTGATTACGCAAATATACCAGACAAACTTTCAGATCTTAAAAAAGCTGGGCAAAAAATTGTGCTGTATGCAGGGCGTATCACTATCCAGAAAGGCCCAGAATATTTTATTCGCGCTGCAAAGCGGGTGCTTGATGTAAATCCAAATGTGCTTTTCCTTGTGGCTGGGAGTGGTGATATGGAAAGGCAAATGATGCTTGAGGCTGCATCCCTCGGTATTTCTGACCATGTCGTGTTTGTTGGATTTCTACGTGGTGATGATCTGAATGCTGTGTATCGCGCAGCGGATTTATTTGTGATGCCATCAGTTTCAGAACCATTTGGTATTACTCCACTAGAATCCATCATTGCCGGCGCACCAGTTCTTATTTCAAAACAATCTGGCGTGTCCGAGGTGCTCACTCATGCACTCAAAACAGATTTCTGGGATACTGAAGATATGGCAAACAAAATTCTCGGTGTTGTGTCGCACCGTTCGCTCTGGCAAACTCTTTGGGGGAACAGTCGTGAGGAAGTGAGAAAAGTTACATGGGACGCCGCAAGTCGTAAATGCATCGATTATTATGAAAAAGTTATTTGCGAAAGCGGGGCAACATCGGAAACTCGCTATATCTAATCATAATCTGATATACTAGTAATCTATGGCGTCAATCTGCTTTTATTTTCAAGTTCACCAACCGTTTCGAGTAAAGGATTATCGCGTATTTGATATTGGGAAAGATAGCGAGTATTTTAATGACGATTCAGATCGCTCAATCAACAATAAAAAGATCCTCAACAAAGTAGCAGGGAAGTGCTATCTGCCAGCAAATGCGGTTATGCTTGAGCTTTTAAATAAGCATCCAGAATTCAAAATCAGCTTCTCTTTTTCGGGGGTATTTCTTGATCAGCTTCAGGAGTTTAATCCAGAGACACTTGAGTCTTTTAAGAAGCTTATTGACACAGGACGTGTAGAGGTGCTCGAGGAAACGTACTATCATTCGCTATCATTTCTGTATTCGCCAGAAGAGTTTCGTCGTCAGGTAAAAATGCACCGTGATAAAATCGAGGAGCTTTTTGGTGTTACGCCGACAGTATTTCGCAATACCGAGCTTATTTATAATAATGCGCTTGCGCATGAGGTAGAAAAAATGGGGTACAAGGGGATCATAGCAGAAGGGGCAGACCACGTACTTGGATGGAAGAGTCCAAATTTTTTATATCGCCCTCAAGGGGCACAAAACCTGAAGCTCCTGCTCAAAAATTATCGCCTTTCAGATGATATTGCTTTTCGATTTTCATCAAAAGAGTGGGCTGATTTTCCTCTAACAGCGCCAAAGTTTGCTCAATGGGCGTCACAAGTAAATGGGAATGGGCACGTCATTAATCTATTTATGGATTATGAGACATTTGGAGAGCATCAGTGGGAGGACACAGGTATCTTTAATTTCCTTCGTCATTTGCCTGAGGAGATCTATAAACACCCAGACAACGACTTTATAACACCAAGCGAGGCAATTGCGCGGTATGAGCCAGTATCAGAGCTTGATGTGCACAACTATATGTCATGGGCCGATGTGGAGCGGGATCTTTCAGCGTGGCTCTCAAACCCAATGCAGCACGATGCAATTCAGAGCATTTACAAGCTTGAAGAAGATGTGCTTGCTACCAACGATGACAAGCTCATCAGCGATTGGCGGAAACTGCAAACATCTGATCATTTCTACTATATGTGCACCAAGTGGTTCAATGATGGCGATGTGCATAAATATTTTAATCCATACAATACACCTTACGAAGCATTCATCGCGTACATGAACGCACTCCAAGATTTACGCTTGCGCATTGTAGGGCATCCAATGCATGCAAAAAAGATAAAAGTAAAAGAGTTGTCATAGTTTTCAACAGTGTCACAGCGGTTTTGGATTGTTTTTACGACAGATTCTAGTATACTTTATGTATGTCAAAGTCCCTTTCACTTGGTAATGGAAATATTCTTGTATGCATGGACAAGCGCGCACAAGTGCGAGACTTCTATTTCCCATATGTAGGTCTTGAAAATCATATTGGGGGACACTATACACATCGCGTAGGAGTGTTTGTTGATTATCAGCTCAATTGGTTCGATAATCCAAATTGGGACATACAAATTCACTCATCAGACCAGTCACTGCTTGGTGAGACAGTCGCAAAAAACAGTACGCTTGGTGTCACTCTAAATTTATCTGACACAGTATACAATGAAAAAAATATTTTTCTGCGTGAGGTAAAGGTTACAAATGATTCCGACAGAGAGCGTTCAGTCAGGCTATTCTTTGGGCACGAATTTGAAATATACGAATCACACCGCGGGGATACTTCATATTTTGACCCAATAAATCATGTGATTGTTCATTATAACGGGAAAAGAGTTTTCTTAATTAATGGACAGTCATCTAATGGTGGTTTTGACGACTATACAGCCGGAATATTCAAGATTGAAGGGAAGGAAGGAAGTTTTAAGGATGCAGAGGATGGGATTCTTGCAAAAAACCTTATAGAGCATGGACCATCTGACTCCGTTATGGGATTTTATTTGGACATTCCTCCACATGAATCGAAAATAATTCATTATTGGGTAGTTGCGGCTGAATCTATTAAGGAGGCGCTTGAGTTAAATAAATATACTCTTGAGAGGAACCCCGGGCATTTGATGAGAACAACTCGTGATTATTGGCACGCATGGGTAAATAAATATAATTTTACATTTTACGGGCTTACACAAGACGAGATAGCGCTGTTTAAAAGATCGCTTCTTGCTATACGCACTCACGCAGACAACAACGGAGCTATTATTGCGTCTGCAGATTCAGACATGCTGCAAAACGGCCGTGATACATATAGCTATATGTGGCCACGCGATGGAGCATTTTCTGCTATGGCATTTGATATGGCGGGTGATTTTAATGTTGCGGAAAGATTTTTTGATTTTTGCGAACATGTCATTACAGATGATGGGTATTTTATGCATAAATATCGTCCAGATGAATCCCTCGGTAGTTCGTGGCATCCATGGATGAAAAATGGGAAAATAGAGCTTCCAATTCAAGAAGACGAAACAGCACTTGTTCTTATTGCACTTTGGCATCACTATATACAATCCAGGGATTTGGAATTTATTGAGAAGGTTTACAATAGCCTTGTAAAAAGAGCAGCGGACTTTATGGTTGAGTATCGCGATCCAACAACACGTCTTCCGAAAGCATCATACGATCTATGGGAAGAAAAATTTGGGATACATACATTCACGTCCGCAGCTGTGTATGAGGCCTTGATGTGTGCGGCGAAATTCGCAAAACTTTTGGGAAAAGAAAAGAGTGAGCATATATATACCACTGCCGCGTTTGAAATTCGTCAATCAATATTAAACTTTTTATACGAAGAAGAGTCTGGAATTTTTGTAAAGATGATCAATGTTGCTGATGATGGCACTATTTCATACGACCGCACACTTGATATGTCGAGCGTTTATGGTATTTTTGCTTTCGGCGTTCTAGATATAGATGATCCTCGTCTTTCTCGCGCAATAAAACAGATCGAAGACCGCATTGTTGTTAAAACTAATGTTGGAGGAGTCGCGCGATACGAAGGTGACGTTTATTTTCGCGATGTAGTAGGAGTCCCAGGGAATCCATGGATTATCACCACTCTCTGGCTTGCTCAGTACCATATTGCGCGCGCTAAAAAGGAATCGGATTTTGCGCCAGTACATCAATGGCTTTCGTGGGCAGTAAAACATACGACAGAGTCTGGAATTTTTTCAGAACAATTGCATCCATACAACGGAGAACCGCTTTCCGCAACACCTCTTACGTGGAGTCATTCCGAGTATGTTATGACAGTTGTAAAATATCTGGATAAATTAGAAGAGCTTGGTATTTGTTTGAAGTGCAACCCGCTTTATAAGGAGGATTAGGTGTTTTTTACATTTTCTCGCTGGCCTGCTAGAATGTGAGCATATGTACATACTTTTTGATATAGGCGGAACAAAGATGCGTGTTGTCGCAGCAGATCGTGAGAAATTTCTTGGTAATCCTATCGTAGTTTCAACACCAAAGGACTTTGGTGAAGGTATAGACACACTCAAGCGTGTTATTGATAATATAGCACAGGAGCTTGCGGATCAAAATCGTTCAGTAACCGCAATAGTTGGTGGCATCGCTGGACCACTAAACACGGAGCAAACAATGCTTGTAAAAAGTCCGAATTTGGGTGGCTGGGTGGGCCATGACATTAAAAATACCCTCCATGAATCTTACAAGGTCCCAGTTGAGATAGAAAACGATGCAGCGCTAGTTGGCTTAGGCGAGGCTCATTTTGGGGCTGGGCGAGGTGAATCTATTGTTGCGTATATTACGGTGAGTACAGGTGTTGGCGGTGTGCGTGTTATTAATGGGAAGATCGATAGGTCGTCGCTTGGGTTTGAGCCTGGACATCAGATTATTGATCCAGACAATTCTCTTTGTCCAACGTGTGAAGGGAATGATTTGGAGGCGTATGTGTCGGGAACAGCAGTTGAAAAACGTTTTGGGATGAAACCGTACGAGATTCATGATGATGCCGTGTGGGACGAGCTTGCAAAATTCCTTGCGTACGGGCTTAATAATACAATTGTGCACTGGTCACCAGATATAGTAGTGATAGGAGGCTCAATGATGAACGAAGTTGGTATTCCTATCTCTGCAGTTCGCAAGCATCTCGCTGAAATTTTAAAAATCTTTCCGAGGGCGCCACGCATAGAAAAGGCTGAACTTGGCGATTTTGGAGGATTATATGGTTCACTAGCATACGCAAGAATGCGTTACTAATATGGATGATGTATATAAACAATCACTCGAGCTTCACAAGGAGCATCGCGGTAAAATTGAGGTTATAAGCAAGGTTCCTCTTACAAATAGAGCGGAGCTTTCGCTTGCATATACGCCAGGAGTTGCAGAGGTCTCACGCGAGATAGGACGTGACGTAGAGCTTGCATACGAGTACACAATTAAAGGAAACACGATAGCTATAGTTTCTGATGGTTCTGCAATACTTGGACTTGGCAACCTTGGTGCTCATGCTGCGATACCAGTGATGGAAGGGAAAGCCGCGATTTTTAAAGAGTTTGCCGGAATCGATGCATTTCCTATTTGCGTGAACACTCAGGATGTGGAGGAAATTATTGCTCTTGTAAAAAATATTGCGCCGGTGTTTGGCGGGATTAATCTGGAGGATATTTCAGCTCCACGTTGTTTTGAAATAGAGGAGAGATTACGCGCAGAGCTACCTATCCCGGTGATGCACGACGATCAACATGGCACGGCAACGGTGGTCCTTGCAGGTCTTATAAATTCGCTAAAACTTCGTGGCACTGAAAAGGAAGACGCGAAGGTCGTAATGAGCGGAGCAGGTGCAGCTGGAACCGCGATTACAAAAATTCTTTTAGCATATGGGTTCAAGCATTTTATTGTTTGTGATACACAGGGTGCAATATACGATGGACGAGAAGGGTTAAATGAGGAAAAGCAGGCACTTGCGCGAGTTACAAATCGTGATAAAAAAACTGGCACACTTGCTGAAGTGCTACACGGAGCAGATATTTTTATTGGTGTTTCAAAGCCGGGACTTTTGACCGCAGAGATGGTCCGCACGATGGCAGAGAAGCCAATTATTTTTGCTCTTGCAAACCCAATCCCAGAAATCATGCCTGATGTTGCCAAAGAAGCTGGAGCATTTGTAGTTGCTACTGGCAGATCAGATTTCCCAAATCAAATTAATAACTCACTTGCATTTCCTGGGATTTTTCGTGGTGCTCTCGATAACAGAATTAAGCAATTTAATGAAGAAATGTTTATTAGCGCAGCAGAAGCGCTTTCTAGGTATGTAGCCGATCCAAAACCAGATCAAGTTCTTCCAGCCCAGTTTGATAAAGGCTTGGTGGATGTTGTTAAAAGAGTTATATATGATTAACTTTTTGTATAGATAAAAAGCCCTACGCAAGTAGGGCTTTGTTAGTGAGCTGATTGTTATTTTCTGCGAATCAAGGTTTCAAAAATGAGAGGATGTTTGTTTTTTTCGCTAACAGCGTGGTTTTCTCGCTGTATGGTCAGCCAATCATCTGCGGAATAGTTTGGGAAAAAAGTATCCCCATGGTAATTGGCAATGATTCTTGTCATGTAGATTGTACGTACTTCTGGGAGGTCAATAAATTGGCGGTAAACATTTTCTCCCCCAGCAATGAACACACGTATCCTTTGACTTAAATTTATCACAGACATAACATCTGGAAGCCAGATGCAATCAGTGAACCTCGTCAATTTGTTTTGGTCGCGAGTTAAAACACACAGCGTGCGACCTGGAAGCAGGTTCGTGCTACGTCTTGACATTTCACTGATTGATACCAGTGTATTGTAGCCAACAACGACAGGAAACCCCATTGTGAGCTTCTTGAAATACTCAAGGTCTCTTAGCATGCGTCCCCATGGCATTTCGCCTTTATTCCCAATGACTCGCTTATCGTTTGTCATTGCTGTAATAATGCTGATTGAGTGCATAATTACTTCCTTTCTCTTTGTATTGTTTAGGAACTTTCCTTGTTTAACGCTACCAATGTTTGATGATTTTGTCAAATGTGCTAAACTACACGGCAATGAAACCAATTTCATTTAAGATCGAAAAGAAAATGAACGGGCTTGGACGCGCAGGGGCATTAACAACACCACATGGAGTCATTAATACACCTGCTTTTGTTACTGTTGGAACTAAAGCAACAGTAAAGGCGCTGACACCAGAACAAATTACTGATCTTGGCGCGCAAGTAGTACTTGCAAACACATACCATCTTTATCTAGAGCCAGGTGATGAAATCGTGCGAGATGCTGGCGGTTTTGGAAAGTTTATGAATTGGAATGGTCCAACTATGACCGACTCGGGGGGTTTCCAAGTATTTTCTCTTGGCGCTGCGTTTGGGTCAAAGGTGGGGAAGTTGTCAAAAGTAACGCAAGGCGAAATTGTCGGTGGAGACGAGATCGAGGAAGGGGACGTGGCGGGCAGACTTGCGAAAATCGACGAGGACGGAGTCACTTTCAAATCTTACAAGGACGGCAGCGAACATCGCTTCACCCCAGAACGCTCAATGGAGATTCAGCATAATCTCGGCGCAGATATGATCTTTGCATTTGATGAATGTACTTCACCTGCTGCATCGTATATATATCAAAAGGAAGCAATGGAACGCACACACCGTTGGGCAAAAAGAAGTCTTGAAGCACATCTGGCAAATAAAGAAGCAGCGATGAAGCAAGGATTACTAGGTGTTGTACAGGGTGGGCGGCATCAGGACTTACGTGAAGAAAGCGCAAGAGTACTAGGAGCAATGGATTTTGATGGTTATGGGATAGGAGGTTCTTTTGATAAGGATGATATGGGGACAGCTGTTGGCTGGGTAAATGCAATTTTACCAGAGGATAAGCCACGTCATCTGCTTGGTATAGGTGAACCAATTGACTTGTTTGGTGCTGTTGAAAATGGATGCGATTTATTTGACTGTGTAGCGCCAACTCGTACAGGACGTAATGGCACACTTCATACTCGTGATGGCAAGATAAACATGCGTAATGCAAAATTTGTGCGCGATTTTACTCCTATTGATGGCGAGTGCGATTGCTATACCTGCAAAAATTACACCCGCGCATATATTGCACATCTTTTCCGTTCTGACGAAATGCTAGCAGGAACACTCGCATCAATACACAATCTTCGTTTCCTTGTCAGTCTTGTAGACAGGATACGCAAATCAATAATCGACGATACTTACGAAGCGCTAAAAATAAGTTTTCTAAATCAATACTACAATAAATAAATGACCATGTTTAATCTAAAATCCGACTGGCCACCGGCAGGCGACCAACCAAAGGCGATTAAGGAGCTTTTGGATGGCATTAAAAAGGGGATGCGCGCGCAGACATTGCTTGGGGTTACAGGTTCTGGGAAGACCTTCACGATGGCGAACGTCATAGCTTCTGTCGGCAAGCCCACGCTCGTTATTGCGCACAACAAAACTCTCGCTGCTCAGCTAGCGCAGGAGTACAAAGAATTTTTCCCAGACAATGCGGTACACTATTTTGTTTCGTACTATGACTACTACCAACCAGAGGCGTATATGCCAACGACAGATACGTATATTGAAAAGGACGCGCAGATTAATGAAGAAATTGATAGGCTTCGTCACGCATCCACTCAGGCGCTCCTCACGCGAAAGGACGTGATTATCGTTGCGTCTGTTTCTTGTATTTATGGCTTAGGAAGTCCTGCGGAATACGAAAAAGAAAATATGAAGCTTTTTACCGCACAGAAAATTGACCGCAAGTCGTTAATGATGAAGCTCATCAACATTCACTTTACTCGCACGAATGCTGACCTTACCCCCGGAACGTTTCGCTCTATTGGGACACTTATTGAAATAATGCCAGTTTCTGAAAAAATAGTATGGGGTATCACACTCAACGCTCAAGGTATTGAATCAATTAACAAGGTTGACCCAGTGTCTCAAAAAATTGTAGACACCCCCATTTCTATTTTTATTTTTCCAGCTAAACATTTTATTACTAATGAGGCAGAAAAAACACGCGCTATTAAAAAAATAAAAGCAGAACTAGACGCTCAACTTAAAAAGTTTGAAAAAGAAGGGAAGCCTTTGGAAGCAGAACGATTGAAGCGTCGCACCACATACGACCTTGCAATGATACGTGAGGTTGGATATTGCAACGGCATTGAAAATTACTCGCGTCATATGTCGGGGCGTACCGAAGGTTCTGCCCCCGACACTCTCCTCTCATATTTCCCACGCACAAAAGACGGAAAGCCTGATTTTCTCACTATTATAGATGAATCACACGTAACGATTCCGCAAATCGGTGGAATGTATGCTGGCGATCAGTCGCGCAAGAAAACTCTTGTAGAATTTGGTTTTCGATTGCCATCTGCGATGGATAACCGCCCGCTTCGTTCAGAGGAATTTCATGAGCGCGTAGGGCAAATGATTTTTACATCAGCAACACCATCTGTTTACGAAAAGGAGAACAGCGAGCAGGTAGTTGAGCAGGTCATCCGTCCAACTGGGCTCATTGATCCAGAAATCTCAATTCGTCCTATTTTAGAAAAAGGAAAATACCCCGGGCAAATTCAAGACTTTATTACTGAAACAAAAACTGCGGTCAAGAAAGGCGGTCGGGTTATTGCCACTACTCTCACAAAAAAAATGGCGGAAGACCTTTCCGAATATTTAAAGGGAGAGGGGATTAAGGCTGAGTATGTGCATAGTGACATTAAAACACTCGAACGTATTCAAATTTTAACTGGGTTTCGCAAGGGGGCATTCGACTGTCTCGTGGGAGTGAACTTGCTCCGTGAAGGGCTCGATTTGCCTGAAGTCACCCTTATCGGCATACTAGACGCCGATAAAGAAGGCTTCCTGCGTTCTGATACTGCACTCATACAAACTATTGGTCGTGCTGCTCGTAACGTTCATGGGCGAGTAATTCTTTACGCTGAAAAAATAACAGGCTCTATTGAGCGCGCAGTTTCGGAAACAAATCGTCGGCGCGCTATTCAGATTGCGTACAACAAGGAGCACGGTATTACCCCAAAAACTATTATCAAGCAAATCAAAGATATTACAGAGCATCTAGAGACCGATCACATGAAGGCTGTAAAATTAAATCTAGATATTGATGCGCAGATCTTTGCAAAAAATCCTCAAAAACTAATAAAGCTTAAAGAGAAGGAGATGTCCAAGGCTGTGAAAGAACTCGACTTTGAAACAGCAGCAATTCTAAGAGATGAACTCGCGCTACTTAGGAAGCAAATATTGGAGTAAAAAATAACTGTCACTGGTCCACAGTGGCAGTTATTAAATTATGCTACACGCCTGCATTACTCGAACTTATAAAGAACAGAAAGTGAACTTGAAGTCGCCGATCCAGCTCTTTGGTACTCGGCACGAAATGAAAAATGCTGAAATGGCTTTGCTTCGATACCAATGCTTGCTATTGGTGCCGTTTCTCTACCGACACTACCCCAGGGAAAGCTCAAATTGTTTCGGGATGAATGCCTCCTTGCGAGTGCTTCAATTTGATAATTATAAACACCAACTCTCCCAAAAACATCAAGCTCGTCATCAACAGAAATCTTTTTCGTTACGGATAATTGTATCGCAGATAACAGCATTTCTCGTCGCGCGCGCATGTCGGCGTATTCGCGATGGTTCTTTGTGTAAAAATCAGTCTTAATTATTGATGAATTCACTCCTTCTGAACTGTTTGTGATTCTTTGTTCCTTTTCAAGCGATTCAGCCTCAAGAGAATCAATAATCCCAATTTTGACACTATTTGGTAAATATCCTTCCGCGTACCCGTAAATAGGTAAAGCAAGAATGAGGATGCCAATAAGATATTGTTTCATTTTAACCTCCCATTTTGTACATCAAGGGGAAACCTTGTACTGCTAAAAGGGTACCATACAAGAAAATGGTGAGCAATACCATTGCCATATTTTAAAAAATCTGGTATACTAAAGTTTTTAATTACCATGGCTGAAAATAAAAAACACAAACCTTTAGACAAGATTGTTGTGCGTGGCGCGCGTACTCACAATCTTAAAAATATCAGTGTAGAGATACCACGCGACAAAATGATTGTTTTTACAGGACTTTCTGGGTCTGGGAAGTCTTCGCTTGCCTTTGATACTATTTTTGCGGAGGGTCAGCGTCGCTATGTAGAGTCGCTTTCAGCGTATGCGCGTCAATTCCTGAATCAAATGCAGAAACCAGATGTGGATGAGATTACGGGACTATCCCCATCTATTTCTATTGATCAAAAATCTCATTCATCAAACCCTCGCTCAACTGTAGCTACTATTACTGAGATATACGATTATTTACGTGTACTTTATGCGCGGATAGGAAAGCCACACTGTCTTGTCTGCGGCACAGAAATTAAACGTCTCGGTAATGAAGAAATTATTAATTTTATTATGGATGACGTGAAGGGTTCTGCTGGTAAAAAAGCAGTCTCAATTCGTATTTTCGCGCCTATGGTACGTGGACGCAAAGGTGAGTATTATCAGCTTCTTTACGACCTTTTGAGCAAGGGATTTTTGATGGTTCGCATTGATGGCGTGATGCACAATCTACGCGAAAAAATCGAACTCTCAAAAACAAAAAAACACGAGATTGATGTGCTTGTGGATGAGATACTACTTTCTGATTTTAAAGGAAAAGAGAGAGGAAGAGAAAGGCTTGGAGAAGCCGTTGAAAAAGCGCTTGATGAATCACAGAGCCTTGTTCGCATTGTATTTAATGACGGGAAGATAGACACAAAAGACACAGTTATGTCTAACCGCTTCGCGTGTCCAAATGACGGTTTTTCATACCCAGAAATCGAACCTAGATTATTTTCATTTAACTCTCCATACGGCGCATGCGCCCTCTGTAATGGGCTTGGCACAAAACATTTTTTTGGAAACGAGAAATGTCCAGATTGCGATGGGGCGCGACTACGCAAGGAAGCTCTAAATGTTCTCGTAAGCGGGAAAAATATTGTTGAGCTTGTAGACATGACCATCGCGGAGGCATCAGATTTTTTTGCAAACCTGAAAATTTCAGAACGAGATAAAGACATATCGGTTCCAGTTGTAAAAGAAATTCAAAGTCGGCTTACTTTCATGCTGGAGGTAGGTTTAAACTATCTCACACTAAGCAGGCGCGCGGGGACACTTTCTGGTGGCGAGGGTCAACGTATTCGCCTTGCGTCTCAGCTTGGTTCGCGCCTTGTTGGAGCTCTGTACGTGCTTGACGAGCCAACTATCGGGCTTCACCAACGGGATAATGACCGTCTTATAAAAACGCTCAAGGAACTTCGTGACATAGGAAACACTATTATTGTTGTGGAGCACGATGAAGATACTATTTTTGCGGCAGACTATATGGTAGATATTGGCCCAGGCGCGGGGGTGCACGGAGGCAATATTGTTGTCTCAGGTGATTTAGACGAGCTCATTACGAACCCTAAAAAGTACAAGTCACTTACTCTTGACTATCTGCGTGGCGAAGTGGCTGTGCCACTTCCAAAAAGGCGCGATACAGATAAGGGACATCTGCGTATTCGTGAAGGTACTATTTTTAATATCAAACGTCTAAATGCTGATATTCCACTCGGTAAACTTGTAGCTATCACAGGTGTGTCAGGGTCCGGTAAGTCTACATTTATGTACGAGCTTATTCATAGAAATTTACAGGCTCGATTGGAGTATAAGTATCGTACAAACGATATTTATAATTGTGAAAGCTTTACTGGTACAGAATACCTATCTCGTACAGTGCTCATTGACCAGTCTGCTATTGGTCGTACTCCACGCTCAAATCCAGCAACGTACACAGGCGCATTTACATTTATCCGTGACTTGTTTGCAGAAACATCTGAGGCTCGCTTGCGTGGATGGGGGCCAGGTCGATTTTCGTTTAATGTAAAAGGTGGGAGATGTGAGACATGTCAAGGTAATGGCACGATAGCTGTTGAGATGCACTTTCTTCCAACTGTATATGTAACATGCGATGTTTGTCGTGGAAAACGTTTTGAAAAAGACACGCTTGAGATCAGATACAAAAAGAAAAATATTTACGACATTTTGGAAATGACGGTTGAAGAAGCAATTGATTTTTTTGTGGATATTCCAGCAATCTATGATCGAATAAAAACGTTAAATGATGTCGGACTAGGGTATCTTAAGCTTGGACAATCAGCAACAACGTTGTCTGGTGGTGAAGCGCAAAGAGTAAAGATTTCGTCCGAGCTCTATCGCCCACACATAGAAAAAACGATTTATCTTCTTGATGAGCCGACGGTAGGCCTTCACTATGAGGACGTACGCAAGCTTATTGAAATCCTGCAAAAATTGGTTGATAAAGGAAATAGCGTGCTGCTTATTGAGCATAATATGGATGTCATTAAGAGTGCAGATTATGTAATAGATATAGGTCCTGAGGGCGGAGAGGGTGGAGGGCAAATAGTTGCGCGTGGTACGCCAGAGCAAATCGCTCTGAGTCCAAATTCACATACAGGCAAATATCTGAAGAAGGTCCTTAAAAAGAAATAGACATCTCACGCACGATGGCGAGATGTCTATTTGTTAGTTCTGGTTTGGAGTAATGAACCAACACCCGAGGGTACGTTCAATTTGGCGCTTGTTGGACCACCAGTTTGCTCCTCTGTAGAAAACAGTAGTGTTTTTTACGAGTAGCATTGAAAGAACAGCGATATCATTTTCTGAAAGATAAAACGGATATACATCAGGCTCCTTCAAAAGCACTTGTTCGCGAGTGAATTTAAAAATCTTTGGCAAAACGACATTGGCTATATCCGGATCGTCATACATACTTATCTCATTGTGCCAACAATGAACAAGTGTGTCTATTCGCTCTTCTGCGAATCCATGAATTTCTCCAAGGTCCAGAAATGGCCTTGTAAAGGCGTTGCGTTTTTCTGGTAGTGCAATAATGTGACGAGTCAGTTTCTCTGCACATACGTCCAAAAGCGGCTTCACGCAACGAAGTTGTAGGACATGAAAATAGCGCACGAGGGCGTATCTTACTAGCCTGTGTACTTCTGGGAAAAGCACTGAAAACTGCAATCGCTGACATACAATCAGCTCTCGAGACTGCGACATAATAACCCCCTATTTGTTGATGAAGGACAATTTCCATATTTACTATATACTCTCTTTTAAGGAACCGCAATATGGAAAAACTTTACGTCCAAGACGCGAATCAGCTGATTCGAAAACTTCCTGATACGCCTGGTGTATATATATTTCGAGGTTGCGTCCAAGGCGTTAGTAAGCCTATTCGGAAGCACGAGATTTTATACATAGGCAAGGCAACATCACTTCGTACGCGCGTAGCGAGCTATTTTCGTCGCGACCTCATAGCTACTCGTGGGCCTATTATTGTAGGAATGGTTGAAGCCGCAAAGTCTGTTGATTTCATTGAAACTGACTCCGTGCTTGAAGCACTTATCCTAGAAGCGGCACTAATTAAAAAACATCAGCCAATATATAACACTAAGGAAAAGGATAACAAAAGTTTTAATTATATTGTCATTACAAAGGAGGATTTTCCTCGTGTGATTACCATGCGCGGTCGAGAAGTGAACTTGCGAATTGATGAAGTAAAATATTCATTTGGTCCGTTTCCACAAGGTAGCGTTTTACGCGAAGCGCTCTCTATCGTTCGTAAAATTTTTCCATTTAGAGACAGGTGTGTGCCTTGCAAACAACTAACAACTAACAACTTACAACTGACTAGTAAATGCAGACAGTGCTTTAATGCGCAGATTGGACTTTGCCCTGGTGTGTGTTCAGGTTCTATAACAAAAACAGAGTATGCAAAAACAATTCAGCGCATTAAACTCTTTTTTGAGGGGAAGAAAAAAACTCTTATTGTGAGGCTCGAGCGTGAAATGAAGACAGCAGCAAGGAATCAAAATTTTGAAGAAGCAGGAAAAATAAAGAAGGCGATTTTCGCACTTAATCATATTCGGGATGTTGCTTTATTAAGGGCGGATTTTCTGCGTGCTTCTGCTGTTAGCCTACATGAGGCTTTACCTGTTCGGATTGAAGCGTACGATGTAGCGCATATTTCAGGTACACATACAGTAGGTGTAATGGTTGTGTTAGAAGACAATGAACCCAGGAAAAGCGAGTATAGAAAATTTAAAATCAAAACTAGTACCAACGATGACAATGCATCCTTGCGCGAGATTCTTGAGCGTCGTTTCAATCATCCAGAGTGGCCAATGCCGAAGCTAATTGTTGTAGATGGAGGGAAGGCTCAGGTTAACACTGCAGAGAAGGTCCTTAATGAGTGTGGGTTGATCATCCCAGTCGTTGGTGTTGTGAAGGACGAGCTACACAAGCCAAAAGGTTTTCTCGGGGATAAAGCGCTAGTTCAAAAACACGACCGCGCAATCCTGCTCGCAAACAGTGAAGCACATCGCTTTGCGATAGGGTATCATCGAAAACTGCGCGGTAAATTATCGTAGATTACGCGAATAATCCATCAACAACTGCTTTTACATCGCCACCGTCTGCCTTACCAGCAAGGTCCTTCATGATAGCGCCGGTAAGTTGGCCAGCTTTTGATTTGTCTGTTACACCAAGTACTTCCTTTTTTGCGAGAGCAACGACCATAATTTCCTCGCGTGACATGAGGGTGGGGAGGTACTTCTCTAGAACCGCAAGCTCTGCCTGCTCGCTTTCTGCGAGCTCTGGTCGCCCGCCGTTTACAAACTGCTCTATTGAGTCCTTGCGTTGGTTTGAAAGGCGTTTAATGACCTTGAGAACCCCTGCATCATCTAGGACATCCTGCGGTGTTTTTCCTGTAGCAACAAGCTCGTTAGTAAACGCTGATAGCATATTGCGTACCACCGATAGACGAACTGCATCCTTTGCCATCATTGCAGGTTTCACCTCAGCCTTTATTTGTTCATGTAGTGACATTATTTTTTATAAATTACCAATTAATCCGTACATTGTAAGCGTTTTTACCATTATGACCAATATTGACACATGTATATAAATTATGCTATACTGGGGTCGGTATTATTTTGGTCTTTTAATAAAGGAGAAGGTGATGGCGGATAAATTAAGCGCAGGCGGAATGCTCTGCCTAAATTGCGAGGCAGAAAATGACGAGCTTAGAAATAAGTTAAGTCAATTGCAAGGTTGCTACGACGACGCAGTTGCATCATTGAGGGAGAAGGCGATTGAGCTTGAGATGGCCAATAGAAACACTCGCATACTTTTGCAAAATCTCGCATTGGCAGAAAAACGCGCCGTTTACGACAATCTAACCGGATTGTTTACTCGGTATGAAATGGAAGTGCAGATAAAGCATCACTTTTCGCTTCTTTCTCGCGCAGAATATTTGCTCAAAAATAAAAAGGTTGCAAACATCGATGATGAAAATTTTTCAATCTTGTTTGTCGATTTAAACGACTTCAAAATTATCAATGATTCTTGCGGTCATCAATATGGAGATCGTGCGCTAAGCATTTTTGCAAATTTTTTGAAGCAGTCTTTTCGCGAAACCGACATAATTAGTCGTTGGGGTGGCGATGAATTTGTAGTGTTGCTTCCTGGGATTTGTTACGATAGGGCAGTTGAGATTGTAATTGCGGTCAAGGACAAGCTCGAAGGCGTATTTATGCAATGTCCTGACAGCAAACAAGTGCCTATCAGAGCGTCGTTTGGCGTGGCATCAACATCTGATGCGCACATGGCTCATACCCTCGAAGAAATTATCGGGGTCGCAGACAAAGCGATGTATCTGGACAAGAAAAAGTAACAATTTTCTATTTTTAGGAACCCTTGTGTATTTTTGCACAAGGGTTTTTCTTTTGCCCATCTGTGGTAAAATGGCGTAATGGAACAAGAAATTTTAAATCGCCTTCAGACACAGGACGAGCTTTTACAAAAAATCTATATTTCGTCAGAAAAAACACGCAAGTATTTTTTGTGGACATTTTATGCCACAGTAGCGCTATTTGTACTGCCTTTGGTCGGACTTATGATTGCGATCCCCGCACTTATGTCTACATTGAGTGGTGCGTATGGACTCTAAAATAATTATGTACTCAATTTTATTAATTTTTATAGGACTAGCCCTAGGCGCTATTGCTGCGGTTGTAGTAGTTTTGTTTTTACGCAAAAAAAATGAAACCCTTGGAGGGTCACAAGGGGATGCCTTGGTTCTCATTCAAAATCAGCTTGGCAACTTTCAGACGCAACTTGGGGACTTTATGAAAACAGTAGATGCCAAGGTCGGGTCTTCAAACAAGGAAATGCAACAGGCGGTCCACATGCAGTTTAGCGAATCTCAAAAGCTTATTCGCGAAATCAATGAACAGGTTGAAAGAAATCTCAGTAATGTGGCAAAAGAAATGACAACTGCAAATGAGACCAGTAAGCAAGTGCTCGGAATTACAGACCAACTTCAGAACCTAGAAAAAGTTCTTACTCATCAAAAGCAGAGGGGGAACCTAGGCGAGGCTGCGCTTGAGCTAATTCTTTCAAATATTTTACCGCCAACAGCATACAAGCTCCAGCACCAATTCAAGGGCGGGGAGACTGTTGATGCTGTTATCATTACTAAAGATGGAATGATTCCTGTGGATGCAAAGTTTTCTCTTGATAACTATAATCGTGTCGTGAATGAATCAGACCAAACACGCAAGGAGGAGCTCGAAAAAGATTTTCGGAATGATCTTAAAAAGCGAATAGATGAAACTGCAAAATATGTGCGTCCAGCAGAGGGGACACTCCCATTTGCATTTATGTTTATCCCGGCAGAAGGTATTTATTATGACCTGCTAATCAACGAAGTAGGTTCTGTAAAAGTGAACACTCGTAGTTTGATTGACTATGCCACAAATGAAAAAAAAGTGATCATTGTGTCGCCAACAACGTTCTCGGCATATTTGCAGTCTGTATTATATGGCTTTCGCGCATTTAAAATTGAAGAATCCGCGCAGTTAATAATTGGTCGCGTTGAGGAACTGAGGAAGCACCTAGTCGCATACGAAGAGTACATGAAGAAACTTGGCAATACACTTGGAACTACTGTGAACCATTACAACATGGCGTACAATGAACTCAAAAAGGTAGACAAGGATATGGTGAAAATTACAGGGGAGACTGCAAGTATTGATCCTATCCTAATTGAAAAACCAGTTTCCGGTGAGTAGATAAGTAATTTTTGCAAAAAAAAACCGGAAGCAAAGGGGTGGTGCTTCCGGGTGGCCAGGTCTTTTTAGTGGTAAAAATGTGGGGCCAAGGGCTAGCATGCGAGCGCTCAGGGAGGAGAAGCGCGCATACCAACGACTTAACAATAGCACGAGGTTAGTGATTTTGTCAATTTCTTACAGTTTTTGTAGCATGCTTATGTGGAAAATCTGATTTTGGCGCGATTGTAGGCAAATTCGCTTGCGTTTTCTATAATTTCGTGTAGAATAGACAGATTATGATTTTTGCAGTAATACAGACAGGTGGCAAGCAATATAAGGTAGCCCCAGGTGAAACTCTTCTTATAGAGAAGCTGCCAGGTGAGCCAAAAGTAGGGGATAAGATCGTTTTTGATCAGGTTCTTCTTGTTAATGATGACGTTAAGACATTGGTTGGCGCTCCAACGGTAGTGGGTGCATCTGTTCATGCTACACTCAAGGAGGAGGGGCGCGGAAAGAAGGTTGTCGTTATTCGATATCGTAACAAATCCCGCTATTTCAAGAAAAACGGCCATCGCCAGCCTTTTATGAAGGTAACGATAGACGCTATCAAGTAATCAAGGCTTTAGCTTTAAATAAGAAAACCTCTGAATCTACTGATTCAGAGGTTTTTTGTTTCTAGTCAATTGGTGATTTGCATCCAGGACCATGAATCCCGCGTCCACCGATTGGGTGCTTGTCGATTTCTTCGCCAATCTGGTCAAAGTAGCAGTCAGGATTAACGAAAACCTTTTTACAATCAACGACCATAAATTGCGGGCCGAGCGGGTCATTTTTCTCTAATGACTCACCGCATCCGCATCCGCAAAGTTCAACTATCACCGCATGTGGATTTTGAAGATACTCTTTCAAGGTTTGTGCCATTTTTCTATCCTTTCTTCTCTGTTTAGGTACAAAAGCTTTCTACAAAATAGACTAACATATCCCGCTCAATAATCAACTAACATATATTTATGGCTATAACCACGGATGTATGAATTGAAAATGTACTGTGACTACTAAATTACCCTCTGTTTTTCAAAGCATGCCTAAGAGTATCGCTATCAGAGTACTCAAGCTCGGTGCCTGTGGATAGCCCGCGACCTAATGTGGTTATGGTGATTCCAAGCTGTTCTGCAAGTGGTGTGATCACCTTGAGTATGTAATCATGAGTAAAATCCCCCTCAGGGTTTACGGAAAGCGCTAGGATTATTTCCGTAAGGCCATCTGTTGCAGAACCCTCTATTCGCTCTAAAAGCTCTCTAATGCGAATTTTTGAAGCAGGGTCACGTTCAAGCACGGGGATAGTGCCTCCTAAAATAAAGTATCTGCCTGCGTAGCCTCCACTGCGACGAACGCTTTCAAGATCTGTATCCTTCTCCACAACCATAAGAGTACTGCTGTCTGCATCATCAACACAAATATCACAAAGCGTGCTTGAATTTGATGATATGCGTTTTTGGTAGAATCGAAAACACCCAGCGCATTGTGCAATATCTTTCTTTAATGCGGATATTTCGCGAGCTAGACTATCCACAAAGTACGGATCTTGCGCAAGCAGAAAATACACAAAGCGTTTTGCTTGGCGTGTGCCAATACCGGGGAATTTCATGAAAAGATGTGATAGGTTTTCAATTGAACTCATATTTAAAAATCATCAAAATTCCCACCAGAACTGCGTGTGGCACCTGCATACTCATGTTGCTTATCAACAGACATAAACGTTGATTTTTCCTCATCGAAGTAGAGCTGAATGGCGCCGACAGGGCCATTGCGATGCTTTTCTACAAGAATCTCCGCAATGTTGGTCTTCTCGGCATTCTTGTCTTGCTTGTCCTCGCGGTGAATAAACATAACAACATCGGCATCCTGCTCAATAGAACCTGAGTCACGAAGATCAGATAGGCGAGGTTTGCCACCACGAGCCTCCACTGCGCGAGAAAGCTGAGAAAGCGCAATCACTGGCACATCGAGGTCCTTTGCTAGCGCCTTGAGAGAGTGAGATATCTCTGTCACTTGGTTGACCATAGAATCATGATTTTTTGATGTATTCATAAGCTGGAGATAGTCGACAATGATGAGCCCAAGCCCATGCTCGCTCTTGAGTTTTCTAGCTGCAGAACGCATTTTCATAATCGTATTTCCAGATTGATCATCGATAAAAATCGGTGCTTTAGAAAGTCTGTCGAGTGAGCCACGTAATTTTTCAAAATCCTCATCAAGTGAAAGCTTCCCCGTACGAAGCTTCCATGCATTTACGCGCGCCTCTGCCGATAGCAGGCGGTCGACGAGTTGCTGTGTATTCATTTCAAGTGAAAAGATTCCAACAGGAACATTGTGATGAATCGCTGCTTGGCGGGCAATATCAAGCGCGAGGGTTGTCTTACCCATCGAAGGGCGAGCAGCGAGGATGATGAGATCGGATTTTTGAAAGCCTGAAAGCAGTGTATCGAGTGCAGGGAAACCAGAAGGCACTCCACGTAGCTCGCTACCAGATTTGTGCATTTTATCAAGGCGCTCCCACGCTTCTTCAAGAGTGTCTTTCAGGCCGATAAATTTTTTCGTGACACTTGAATTTGTGATCGCATATATTTTCTTTTCTGCTTCATCAAGCACATTTTCTATTGCTTCAGCCTCATTGTATCCTAACTCAGAGATGTGTTCCGCCGCCTCAATAAGTAGTCTTAAAATGTATTTTCTTTGAACAATCTCAGCATAATGTTTTGCGTTTGTAGAGGAGGGGACGGTATCTACAAGCTCGGCCAAATAACTTCCGCCACCAATATTGTCAAATTTACCACGTTCCTTTAGTCGAGTAGACACTGAAAGCAGGTCTATTGGCTCATGTCGAGTATGGAGTTCAAGCATTGCATCGAAAAGCATGCGGTGCTTGTCTACATAAAATGATTCTCTTGTGACAACATCCCCAACATCATACATACCCTCTGGGCGAAGCATTAGGGATCCAAGAAGCGCTTTTTCTGTATCAATGTTTTGAGGAGGAATGCGGAGCTCTCTTGATTTGAATTGTCGGTTTTTTGTATCTGCCATATCGGCCATTCTAGCACAGCTTCAATTCTCACAAAAACAAAATCGTGGAAAAAATAGGGGATAAGCGGTGGATACAAAATTATGCCACAAAAACTATTCCTGAACGTCTAATCTTATGATTTTTGGGCCCTTATCTGTGTCCTCAACACTCCACCCAAGGGAATTGATTTCCTCACGGATTTTATCCGATTTTATCCAATCCTTATTTTTGCGAGCTTCCTCACGAGCTTTGGCCAAAGCTACTATATTGCTTGGTATCGTTTCTTTTTTTACATTTACGAGTCCAAGACCTAGCACCTTGTCGAATTCAAGAATTGTCGCTTTTTTATCTGCAGGGGGGATACTAGGTTCCTCTTTTAGGATTTGCCATATGCGCGCAAGTACCCATGTAATATGCATATCGTTACATAAAGCATTTTCAAAATTCGCGAGCTCAGTCGGTACGGGGGTCCCACCATCTGGAAGTTCGCGAAATGATTCATTTAATTTTTTTAATGCATTCTGAGCGCCATCAAGCGCATCCCACGTAAAATTGAGCTTTGAACGATAGTGAGTGCCTAATACGAAATATCTAAAGGAGAGGGGGGAGAAGCCACGCTCTGTGACAGTTTTTAGTGTTGTGTGATTGCCAAGTGATTTAGACATTTTTTGGCCATCTATCATAACAAATTCAGTGTGAACCCACGTACGCACAAAAGGCTTCTTATTTACTGCTTCTGATTGTGCAATCTCGTTCGTGTGGTGTGGGAAAATAAGGTCAACACCACCTGTATGAATATCTATTGTTTCTCCAAGTGAGTCGCATGCCATTTCTGAACATTCAATATGCCAACCAGGTCTTCCTCGCCCGAAAGATGCATCATAAGCTACTCCGTTGTCGTCCTTGGATTCAAACTTCCAGAGAGCGAAGTCTCGATGTGACCTCTTCTCTCCTGTACTCTCTATTCGCGACTCAGTGCTTGCGTCAAGATCAAGCTGCGCGAGAGAGCCATAATTTTTTGATTTAGTAACATCAAAATATATTCCGTCTGAAGTAGTGTACGCATATCCATCGCGAATCAGCTTTTCAATCATCACGACCATACCACCAATATGCTCGGTAGCATGCGGTATTTTGTGTGGTGTGAGGATATTTAACGCTTTAAAATCAGCGAGTAGGAAATTTGTATACTCTCGCGCAAGAGCTTGAATCGTAACCCCTTCTTGCCTTGCGCGAGCAATCATTTTGTCGTCAACATCTGTGATGTTCATCACCTGTTTTACGTTGTAATTTAGGTACTCAAGTGTTCGTCTCAATGTATCATTTACAATAAAGGCACGTAGGTTCCCAACATGCGCGTAGTCGTAAACTGTAGGACCACAGTGGTACATTCGAATCTCATTATCATTAATCGGCTCGAGTTTCTCGATAGAGCGCGAGAGTGTATTAAACAGTCTTACATCCATTTCTTAAAAAACTTGAAGTAGCTAAAAAGGCAGACGCCGACGACGCCCATTGTGGCCAATATAATCCAGAATGCGTTTGGGTTGCTAGCTAGCGGTATGCTTGAAACGCTCATTCCAAATACTTGCCCTATAAATGTGAGAGGGAGAATAATGAAAGCAGTTACTGTGAGAGTTTTCATGATGTCATTTGTTTTTGTAGTAAGAAGTGAATCATTTGTGTCGCGCAGGTCGAGTACTGTCTCACGGTGCCCATCGAGAATCGATGATATTTTGTAGAATTCACCAACAACAGTATGTAAATAATAGGAAAAATCTTCACCAAAAAATTTAGTGCCGGCAATCTCAAATGACTCGAGAACCTCTTTGTGTGGGCGAAGAATCTGTTTGAAATTAAGCAGATCACGATTTAGGTGCGAAATGGAATTAACCATGTCACGCTCATTCCCACCAAAAATCTTTGCCTGAATTTCGTTAAAGTCGTGACTGATATGCTCGAGCTCGCCATCAAGCATCTTATAAAGATCTTTTAGTATATAAAATAGAATAAACCCAGCATGATCCCCGATATTCGATTTTTCTAGAATTGAATTTACTTCAAATGCTTTTGAGAATTCGTGAAGCTGATCAACAAAGTCGTAGTGCGATGTGATAATAAACTTATCACCAATAATAAAATCGATTTCTTGATCCCTACCTCCATCGTGCTTATGTGATATTGTTGGGAAGTGCAGAATGAGATAAATAAAATCATCATATAGATCCACCTTTGAACGAAGGGTTGGGGTCAAAAGCTCCTCTGCGACCAATGGGTGGATATTAAATTCATCCATAAGAACACGTACTTCCTCTGGAGTTGGCGATAGTACGTCTACCCAAACGAGGTCCTTATATTTGTATCGCGAAATCATGCTTGAAATTATAACATATTAAATATTTAATATCATCAAATTAGATTTCAACAAACATTGACCAGATTGTAAACTTTTGCGATACTACACGTGATGAAATCATCTATTAGTAAAAATACTCTTACTGTTCTGACCATCATTGGAGTTGTTGGCGCATTCGGCGCTGGTATGCAAATTGGTCAGAAAAACGCTCTTCTTGTTGTGAGTACGTACGAGGCCACGAATACTACACCACAAAATAGGCTTGACCTTAATCCTTTATGGAAAACGCTTGACGTATTAGAAAACCGATTTGTCGCAACTTCTGCATCATCATCTATACCAAGCGACGAGGCAAAAGTATGGGGGGCTATTGAGGGGTTAACAGCTTCCTATGGTGATCCGTACACTGTGTTTTTCCCACCAAAGGAAACGACAGCATTTGAGGAGGAGGTTAGAGGAAGCTTTGAGGGGGTTGGGATGGAGATTGCTTTAAAAGACAAGGTGATTACTGTTGTTGCGCCACTTAAAGGCACCCCGGCAGAACGCGCAGGAATACTGCCTGGCGACCAAATTTTAAAAATTGATAAACTTTATACAGGTGGCATGACGGTAGAGGAAGCCGTCCAGCATATTCGTGGCCCGCGTGGGAGCACCGTTGTGCTTGTTATTAAGAGAAATGGGGGAGTGGAAGATATCAATGTGACGCGCGATATTATAAATATCCCAACCATAGACACAGAGCTTCGCGATGACGGTGTTTTTGTGATTTCTCTTTATAACTTCTCGGCAAACTCCGCAAATCTATTTCGTGGAGCTCTTCGTGAGTTTATTGAATCAGGCTCCGATAAGCTAGTGCTTGATCTGCGTAGTAATCCAGGCGGATACCTTGAAGCAGCTGTTGATATGGCGAGCTTCTTTCTTCCGATAGGGAAAACTGTCGTCATTGAGGACGGTGGGATAAAGTCAAAGCAAAAATCAGAAAAGAGCAGAGGGTACGATGTATTCACTGAGAATTTGAAGATGGTGATTCTTATCAATGAGGGTTCTGCGTCAGCCTCAGAAATTCTCGCCGGCGCCCTTCATGAACACAAAATTGCAAAACTTGTCGGTGAAAAAAGCTTTGGCAAAGGATCCGTGCAGGAACTTATTGAGATAACACCAGAAACCTCGCTCAAGGTTACTATTGCAAAATGGCTCACTCCAAATGGATTATCAATTTCAGAAAATGGTCTTGAACCAGATGTAAAGGTAGAGATAACAAAGAATGATATAGAGAAAAAACTTGATCCTCAGATGGATAAAGCTGTAGCAATCTTAAAAGACCCTGATTTTAAACGATAATATTATGAAAATTGTATTTTTAAAAGATGTCCCGCGTGTAGGTAAAAAATATGAAGTCAAAGATGTTGCAGATGGGTATGGGCGACATCTTGTTATGCAAAGAATAGCTGAGCCTGCTACAAAGGAGGTTCTTGCGCGTATACAAAGTAAAATGGCAACAGATGCAACACTAAAAAAAGTTCATACTGAGTTATTGATGAAAAATCTCGAGGTACTTTCTGGTGCGACCATCACTCTTCTAGGTAAGGCTAACGAGAAGGGACATCTCTTTGCAAGTATCCATAAAGAAGAACTTTTGGCAGAGCTCAAACGATCTGCACATATTGATATGCATCCAGACTATATCATGCTCGACCGCCCACTAAAAGAAATTGGCACATATGAAATCCCAGTGGTTATTGAAAAGAATAAGTCGACACTTAAGGTTGTAGTGGGAGCAGTTAAATAAAAAGGATCGTCTTATAGGTAAGACGATCCTAGGATTACTGGAACATTTCCCAGTTTGATTCTGCATATATGCGCATCATTTTATATGCCTCGTACAATAGCGCAATATATATTATAGATGGGCGATTACCACGAGCAATTAAATATTCGGCAAGCCTTGGAAAATTCGAATTGCCTTTAAAGCATTCTTTGTAAGCGTTTTGTTCGCGATATATACGTCCAACGAAATTATTTGCAAAGTGTAGGTGAAAATTATTCTTAACAAGAACAAAACATTCGGGACCTAGAAGCTCATTTGTTTTAGATATTCTCATCCATTCATCGCACTCATTACGTGCTGGATTCTCGTCTAGCATTGTACGCCCCCATTCATTGACTATCTCTTTTAATTGTACAAGATTTGCTGAATAAAGTCAACAACACCACGAGGCACAACAGAAACTCCGACTCATTAATGAGTCGGAGTTTCGTGTATAATGTTTCTATTTCACGCTCGCTACCTTGCGACGCGTAGTTGTGCCATCAAAGTTTCCTTTGCGCTTCTCAGAGAATTCTACAATTCCTTCCTTGAGAGCGTAGAGGGTGTGGTCCTTGCCGATAGCAACATTGGTTCCTGCAAGAATCTTTGTACCTCGCTGACGCACAATAATTGAGCCAGCCTTTGCAGTCTCTCCATCATAAAGCTTAGTACCAAGGTACTTTGCTGTTGAATCAGTTAGGTTTTTGGCGGATCCGCCAGCTTTTCGTGTTGCCATGGTGTAAAAATTTCGTAAATATCTATAAAACGCCTATAATCTAAAGTAATGACAAGTATACAGAAGATAGTTGAAAAAATCAAGGGGATTAACGTACGTAAACAAGTAAATTTAAGGATTATCCCAGATGACGTATTCTTGGGGCTAATTTTAATACTTATTGCTTTTGCATCTTTTGGGCTTGGACGACTCTCTAAAATAGAGGGGTCAAAAACACCTGTTCGGTTTGAAAATATTACAGAAGCTACCAAGGAGACTTCCTATCAAAAAGCACTAGCAGGCGGACAAGCTGCTAGTATCATAAATTCAGCAGGAGACCAACTCGTTGGCTCAAAGAATGGTACAAAGTATTATTATCCTTGGTGCACTGGCGTACAAAAAATAGCTCAAGCAAATATAATACATTTCACATCAAAAACGGAGGCAGAGGCTCGAGGGTATACACCATCGGCAACATGCAAAGGTCTCTGAGCATGCTAAAATAACTGTATGACATCAATTGAATCACTTCATACGCACACGACACTTTCTGACGGGAAACTATCCCATCGTGAAATGTTTGAATTGGCTCAAACGCTAGGGATCTCTATTGTCGCATTTACGGACCACGATTCTGTACCAACAGATACAATAATTTCTGAACTTGAAACACTTCGCGAAGAAAAAACAAAGTGGGTGATAGGTATTGAAATTACAGCAAATCTACCAACGGAGCTTTATCCAGAGACAGGCGCAATGCACATTATAGGACTTTTTGTTAACCCAAAAAACAAAAAGCTTCTTGCTCACTGCAGGCTAGCGCAAGATGCTCGAAGAAAAAGAATGAGGAAGATTGTTGATAATCTTCAAAATTTAGGATTTAAAATCACAGAAACCGACTGTCTTGAAATGTCGGGAGGGGAGTCTGTTGGCAGGCCGCACATAGTTCAAGCTATTAAAAAATACCCCGAGAACAATGTCGTAATCGAAAAAATTCGTATAGAAATGGCTACAGAAGCCTCCACCAATCCTGCAATCCAGGAACAATACACACGTATGATGCAAAAAGGGGAGAACAATTACCCGTACGCGCTTTTTCTTACCCCGAATGCGTTTCGAAATGGGTATGCGGAGCACGAATACATGCCAGATCTCGATGAATCGGTAAAACTTATTCGCGAGTCTGGCGGGGTGGCTATACTGGCGCATTATTTTACGGTTCAACAAAAAATGCCGCTTCACGTGCTTGAACGTCTGCTATATGAGAAACGTCTTGATGGAGTTGAGGTTGTGTATGGCATTCGCGAGTATGGAACAATTGGTGAGGCAGAGATGAACACAGAACGTGACGCGCTTCGCAATATGGCAAAAAAGTATGAATTGCTCGCCCTTGGTGGTTCAGACGCGCACACAGTAGAGGATCTTGAGCGATATGTAGCGAATGATTGGTTCTCCAAGGAAACCATCGGTTTTACAGAAAAAATTCTAGCGACAGGTAAAGTAAGTAAACAATTCTCTTCACTTTAAATAGCAAATTACTAAGTAGGTGGGGTAATTGGATTTGTGATATAATCAGCTGATATGATAGTTGCCGATATTGAAGCTACAGGACTCGATCCGCAAAAACACTCAATTCTAAGTATTGGTGCTGTAGATTTCGAGCACCCAGAGCGCCAATTTTATGGCGAATGTCGTATGTGGGATGGCGCGAGTATAATGAGTGACGCGCTCGCAGTCAACGGATTCACGAAACAGGAATGTATGGACTCCAAAAAACATTCACTAAAAGAACTCATGGAAAACTTTTTGCATTGGGTAGAGCAATGCGAAGACAAAACACTTGCTGGTCAGAACCCATCCTTTGACCGTGATTTTCTAAACAATTCTTTCGCGCGATCGAGTATCGGATGGCATTTTTCATATCGCACACTCGACCTCAACTCAATGGCATATATGGACATGGTGAAGCGCGATGTCGCAATACAGCACAAAAACGACAGAGCAGATTTGAGTCTCGATACCATTTTAAAATACCTAGGCCTGCCAGAAGAGCCTAAACCCCATCATGGGTTAAATGGAGCTAAATATGAAGCAGAAGCATTTTCCCGCCTTTTGCACGGTAAAAATTTATTGCCAGAGTTTGCCCAGTATCCAATAATTCATATCCAATAATATGTGTGGCATTGTAGGCATCATCACTAGCGAAAAACGTAATCTAGTTCCTGAGATTATTTCATCCCTAAAAAATCTTGAGTATCGTGGTTACGACAGTACTGGTATAGCGATTATCAATACAGGGGAAATCAGGCGGGTACATAGACTTGGCGCGCCGAGCGATGTTTTCGTGCCACAACAGATTTCAGAGGAGCTTGGAGTTACTAGCGACGGACTTTCTGTAGCCATTGGTCACAATAGATGGGCAACGCACGGTAAGCCATCTGAGGAAAATGCTCATCCGCACTTTGATTGCACAGATACACTGGCGATTGTGCATAACGGGACGATATTAAATCATGAATTGTTGCGAAAGGAACTTATCGCGCTCGGCCACACATTTTCATCCACAACAGATACCGAGGTAATACCACACCTTATAGAGCAAAAAATAAAAGAAGGGAGTTCGGTTAAGGATGCATTCCTAGACACAGCTGCGTGCCTCGATGGTAGCTTTGGCCTTGCATTAATTTCATCAAATGAACCAGATCGTCTTCTCCTAGCAAAACACGGTAGTCCGCTCCTTTTTGGTGTGCTCAAAGATACCTTAATCGCCGCATCAAGTTCAAACGCAATTCTCGCATACACGAATACTTTTATTACTCTTGCAGATGGAGAGTACGCCGACCTTTCAATTGGTAGCGGGAATGTATCGTACAAAATCGGTACGATACAGGACAGAGAAAACTTAATTACAAAGGAAACAACAACGATTACTGATCATTCACGAGAAGACATGTCAATGGGGGAGTATGAGTCGTTTATGAAAAAAGAAATTCATGAGCAACCCTCTGTTTTTAGAACCACAATACTGGGGCGTTATGATGAGACAACTGGTGACGCGGTTTTGGGTGGATTAATCGACTACGAGGATATGCTACGTCACGCTAGGCAGGTGATTACTGTTGCATGTGGTACAGCACACAATGCGGCACTTGTTGGCGGAATACTCATTGAAACATTAGCCAATCTCCCTGTTAGAAATGAAATCGCATCAGAGTTTCGTTATAAAAAGGTGCCAATAAGCCCCGAGGAAGCAATACTTTTTGCGGTAAGCCAGTCTGGAGAAACAGCAGATACTCTTGAGTCGGTAAAGGAAGCGCGTCGTAAAGGTTATACTACCTTTGGTATTGTGAATGTTGTTGGAAGCGCTATAGCAGAAGCTGTCGATGCTGGGGTGTACGCAAGGGCAGGGTTTGAGATTGGCGTGGCGTCTACCAAAGCCTTTATTGCACAACTTGCCATTTTTTATTTACTTGCAATAAAATTAGCGCGAGAAAGAGGTATGACGCCACAAGAAGGACAAAGTATTTTGAACGAGCTCAATAAAATTCCGAATCTAATGATAAAAACGTTGGAGACAACTGAGTCTGAAATAAAGAGGCTTGCCGAGAATTACGCAAGCAAAGGAATTAGAACAATAAATTTCCTCGGACGCGGGATCCACGTGCCGATATGTATCGAAGCATCACTAAAGTTCAAGGAATTAACATATCTTGAAACAGGGAGCTACCCGCTGGGCGAGCTTAAGCATGGACCAATAGCAATTATTGATAATAATGCTCTCTCAATCATCATTATGCCGCATGACGATCTCTTTGCATTAAATAAAAATTCTTTGGAACAAGTTCTCTCTAAGGGTGGAAATGTAATTGTCGTTACTGACGAGCTAGGCGCGCAAAATTTAGTACTACAAGATATTGAAGTCATAATAATCCCAACTCTAAAAAATCAGCTTCTATATCCTGCTCTAGAGATTCTTCCGCTTCAACTTTTTGCCTATCACTACGCTCGCGCGCTAGGAAACAATGTCGATAAACCTCGCAATCTTGCAAAATCGGTAACAGTGGAATAAGTCGTGTAATACTTCTTATAGACAACACGGGTCATTTATTACTTATGAAAAAAGAAAACGTCAACCTGCCTAAAATACTTACGGTTCTTACCAAACTGTTTCCTGAACCAAAATGTGCTCTTCATTACGCGAAACCATTGGAACTTCTCGTTGCTGTTATTTTGTCTGCGCAATGCACCGATAAAAAAGTGAACGAGGTCACGAAAGAGCTTTTTAAAAAATACAAAACATTAAACGATTATATAAATGCCAAACCTGATGAACTTGAAAAAGATATTTATTCAACAGGTTTCTACAAAGCTAAAGCAAAAAATATTCTTGCCGCCGCGCAAACAATAAAAAAAGATTTTGGTGGAAAGATTCCAAAGACGATGATGGAGATGATAACTATTCCTGGTGTCGGCAGAAAAACTGCAAATGTTGTTCTCGGAGAATTATATGGCACAAGTGAAGGCATCGCCGTCGATACACACGTCATCCGTTTGTCACGACTCCTTGGTCTCACGAAGTACCGCGAAGCGCACAAAATCGAACGAGATCTAATGGTAATTGTCCCTAAAAAAGACTGCGTTCGTTTTTCACACACGCTTATTCTTTACGGACGCGAGTACTGCTCGGCACGGAAGCACAGTCACGCGAATTGCCCGCTCGGGAAATTTTATGTAAAGTAATAGGGTATTTGTGTTATAATTTAGATCATGCGCGGTTTGATTTTGATAATCACTGGGATAATTTTTCTAGCGATTCTAAGTTGGTATGTGCTGCCAAAAGCACCGCAAGCGCCCACCCCAGAACCACAGCAAAAGTCCATGACATTCACCATCACTAGCCCTGCATTTGAGACGAACGGAGTGATTCCCGCGCGTTTTACCTGCGACGGCAAAAACATTTCGCCCGAACTCATTTTTTCAAATATCCCAGAGGGAACACAGAGTCTGGCCCTTACAATGGAGGATCCTGATGTACCACATTCTATTCGTCAAGATGGAATGTGGAATCACTGGGTAGTATGGAATATCCCACCAAATACAACGGCGATCAAAAAGGGTGAGCTTACGCAAGGAGTAGTTGGTATTGGCACAAGCGGAGAATCATCATATATGGGCCCATGTCCACCTGATCGTGAGCATCACTATATTTTTACATTGTACGCACTCGACAGCGTTCTTAATTTACCAAGCAATTCAACAAAAGAAAAACTTTTGCAGACACTTACCCCGCATCTTATTCAAAAAGCTATCCTAATAGGGCGCTATAATCGCAAATAGCAATAAAGGTCTGTGTCGACGTAACGTGTCATAGGGGAAATGGGTAAGTAATGTGTGGATTGAATCTATGTTATTAAATGAAGAAGAGAATTGGCAAAATACATTCCACCGTCGCACAATCAAGCTTTAGTGCAACGCTACACAAACCCATGAGGTGTGTATAAACGTGGGGTTGACAAAAACGTTTGTCTTGTGTATACTGAACCTTAGTAGAAGCAGTAAAAATTAGACCTTTGAAAACCTAGGTTATTTAACTTCCTTGAAAGGAGAGTCATCATGTGCAAAATTATCGTTATGCTTTTCTCGTTCTCGTTGCTGTTTGGATTCCAAAACGTGGCAGTAGCAGAACCACTCCCTGTATCGACTAGTGACTACTGTATCGTCACACATGTCGTTCGTAATGGCGAAACCCTTACGAAAATTGCCCAAAATTTCGGGGTACCGATAGAAAGCATCCTGTCTTCGCGGTTCAATTCCGCTTTGGCAAGGCGCAATAATCCGAACCTTATTTTTGTGGACGAAAAGATCGCCATACCGCTTCCGGCTACTACGGCGGTTAAATCAGTACCCATAGCGCCAAAAGTAGCGACGAGTTCGACTGAAACAACACCAGCAGTCTCACCTACCGAAACTTTCTTAAAGGAAGGGATGCCGTATGTGAAAATTGCTTTCTTACTAGCCGTTTTCACGTCAGTCGAGCTCTTTCTGTTTGGTGTATATTTCCTCGTGCGAGATTGGAGAAATAAAAACACTAGTGAAGGCAAAGCCGCTAATCAAGTTTACGGCCCGGAAAAGGCGGTGTCGTGCATGCAAGGGGTGACGTCGGCGGAGGGAATCATTGAAACACTCGGTGAAGCGAGGGTGAAAGATCTGGTCCTTGCAATGCATATGCCGATAGTGATTGATGAAAAGGGCAACCAAGTGTTGCTTTGTAATATTTCAAGATTTATGCAAAATGAGAAATTGAAGATGTTCCAAGGCGGCCTCGTCAAAGACTTGAGCAGAAATATCAAGACTCTGGGAGAAGCGTAGCCTAAGCTTACGAATAACGAAGTTACAGTCAGTCAGTCATCTAGAGGAAGCAACAATACGGAAGTAGTTGCAGACAAAGGATGGATAACATTGTAAATACCCTGGCAAAACACGCCAGGGTATTTTTTTAAAAAAGCGTGCGACTGAATGTTTTTGAGTGGGGAATAAATAAACCCGCTCGCTCTACCTACCGCCTGTTTTATTGGGGAGTAGAAGTAAATATAGTGTCGCACAATATATCTTTTGCGACGTAAATATCAAAAGTAGTGCAGGAAGCTATATTAACCTAGATTCACCTCTTACTTCCCGAGTCCACTAAAACTAGTCCAGAGATATATAATAAGTGGCTTTATGTACGATGTGTACGCTACTACAAATATATTCCAAATCTTTTGAACGATTGGGTGTTCAAAAAAAGTTCGTAAATCTATATTAAAATACCCAAGCAAAGCTATAACAATAATTGCTAATAAAACAATTTGAACAAATCCTTTACTCTGATTTTTGATCCTCTTTTTCATACTTTATATTCTACTCTGTATTCTATAAGTAATCCATTGGGTCAAGATACGCGTTGATCGCTGCAAGTGGCATTGTATATGTGCGCCCGCCACATGACTTACTTGGTAGTTTTTCGACTTTCACTGCAGCCGCCGCAAAAACAGTTAGGTGTAAATGTGGTCCAGTTGAATAACCACTATTGCCACTGTAGCCTATAATTTCTCCAGTATCTACCGTTTGCCCATTAGCCACCTTCACTAATGAGAAATGCGCATAGAGGCTTGCAAGGCCGTTGTTGTGACGAACGAGAACCCATTTGCCATAAGACGCGCCAGGACAAGTCAAATCTGTGTCGCCCACACCAATTATCGTCCCGGAAAGCACGGACTTTACGGGTGTACCAACACTAGCACGAAAATCCGTACCATTATGTGTGCCGGATGCATATAGTCGTCCCGATGAGCTTGTTTTGCCAAATTGCTGTGTGATAAAAACTTTATCTAGCGGAGCTGAAAATACTTTTGTTCCGCGTGGTGGAATCGATGTCGGATCAAGAATAAATTTCAACGTTGATTCATATTCACGGAGCTCTTTCTCAAGAGCTTCCTTTGTCGCGAGCTTTTCTTTGAGGATTTGCTGGTATTTCGATTCCTGATTGCTTGTTTGTGTAAGAAGTTTTGTTGTCTGTTTTTTATTATCCTCTGTAATTTTTTTTCTATCGCCGAGCTCATCTTTGAGATCTACAAGCTTTCCTTTTTCTACTTTCTGTTTTTTGCTCTTGTCCTCCAGTTCTTGCTTAAGCGCCTTTACCAATTCTACATTCTCCTTTACCGTGTCACTAAATTGCTCCAAAGCATCAAGGTCACTCCAGAGACCAGAAAAGCTCTCGTTAGACAAGGCAACTTGAGCTAGTGACTGTTCGTCACTTTCATATATTGCGAGAATCGCCTCTCTAAGCGCTGCAACACGCGCATCAATTTCATCCTCCTTGTAGGAAATTTCTGAACCAAGTTGACGAATTCTCAAATCTGTTGTATCTACCTTTGTTTGCGTAATTTTTATTTCTGCCTCCAATTTCTTGCGCGTTACATCAAGAGCGGCAATCGCGTTTTTAAGAGTCCTCTTCTTTGCAGAAAGCGTCGTTATATCACCTTGATATTGCTGTATTTCTTGCTCAAGTTTTTGAATGATGCTTGTCTGGGTCGCGATTTTTTCTTGCAATTCCTCTGCGGTCTGCGCACTCGATAGTAACGCTGAGCCAAATGTTCCAGCTAGTACTGCCAAAATAATAGAAATTTGTGCAAATAATGTACGCATCAGTGATAATTTTACGACAATAAGAGTTTCATAGCATATTCAATGCGACGTATTGTTGCTTCCTTTCCCAATATACTTGCGAGAGTAAAAGGGTCTGGTGACTTTTCACGCCCTGATAGAGCAAAACGCATCGGCCACAGCACACTCCCCCGCCCTACTTCTGTAGCGTAGTTCCAAACAGCAGTTTTTATCGTTTCTGGCGTAAAAAATGCGTCATCAATATCATTAAGGAGAAATAGGACCTTCTTTAATTTTTGCGAGGCAATTATCGGGTCTTTTTCGTCCTTCCATAAGGCCCCTTCTCGCTCGTACATTGGATCCACAAAAAAATAATCATATTCACCAGATTCTGCAAGGGTACTGACCTCTTCAAAAAAAGAGATATGTTCAACAATAATAGGTATCATCTTTGAAAAAATCATTGGATTATTTTTTGCATATTCCTTCAATGTTTCAGTAAGGCGCAAAAGTATTTCATTCGCCAACTTTTCTTGCGTAAGAGTTTTTATGTAAAATTTATTAAGCCATTTTAATTTATCTATGTTAAAAACAGCACCACTCTTTTGAATTTTTGGAAGCGAGAAAAGTTTGATCATTTCGGCTATAGATACGATTTCTTGGTCATTGCCTGGGTTCCACCCCATTAGTGCAACAAAGTTGATTATCGCCTCTGGTAGGTACCCTTCTTCGCGATATTCAGTAACTGCTAACGCACCATGACGCTTTGAGAGCTTTGACTTGTCTGGAGCGAGAATCATTGGCAGATGCGCATATATTGGCCTTGGCGCCCCGAGTGCCTCCTGAATTAGTATTTGTCTTGGGGTATTCGAAATTGCATCATCGCCACGAATGATATGAGTTACTCCCATCTCAAAGTCATCAACAACTACTGCAAAGTGATAGAGTGGCGATTCAAAGTCCTTTGCTATAACAAAATCACCTAGCTCTGTGGTATCAAAAGAAATATCGCCACGCGCCTCATCGTGAAAGGTTACGACTCTGTTTGGATTCTTGAAGCGAAGAACCTCCGCGCGCTCGCCAGGCTCCTTTGGTTCTTCTTTTGAAAGATATACAGCTCCTTTTGCAATAAGGTCAATAAGGTGTTTTTTATATATGGGAGATCGGTCTGACTGGCGATAAAACTCATCGTGATTCAATCCAAGCCAATTTAATCCATCAAGAATATTGTCCTCAAACTCTTTTTTTGAGCGTTCTTTGTCGGTATCTTCAATGCGAAGAATAAATTTACCATTATTTTGTCTAGCGTAAAGCCACGAATAAAGTGCTGTGCGCACGGATCCAATATGTAGCACTCCTGTTGGAGATGGTGCAAATCGTGTAATTACTTCTGTCATATTTATTTTAAGGCCTGATGTCGCAAAAGCACAGCGACTATTTGCTCTGCTATTTTTTCTGCAGAGTCCGTGCGCGCGAATGCTTTTGCACTTTCCTTCATTTTATCGCGCTTTTGCGTATCAGCCATCAATTGCTCGATTTCCGACATCAAAATATTTGGTCCTAGATTTGCTTCTTCAATAACAACGGCACCGCCAGCGCGAGCATACGCAAATGCATTGTTGCGCTGATGGTCACCGACATGATTTGCTATTGGAATCAATATTGCTGGAACCCCCCATGCAGCAATTTCAAATATTGCCGATCCTGCCCTAGAAACGACGATAGTTGCAACCTCAGCGGCAAGTTTCATTTTTTCAGAATCCATGTAGCCGTATATATGGTAACGCGACGCATTTGGATTGCCGCCTAAAAGTCCCATTACGGTCATTTCCACATCCGCAATGTTTGCTTCACCAGTCTGATGAATGATCTGGTATTTTTCAACAAGACGCGGTGCCAACGTCTCTATTTGGCTATTTATAATGCGCGCCCCTTGCGACCCACCAAGAACAAGCAAAACTGGGACATTGGGATCTAGGCCAAGCTCCTTGAACGCATCTTTTCCTGATGGTTGGAGTATTTCATTGCGAATCGGATTTCCTGTGAGAGCTGTACGACCTGCTGGGAAATATTGTGCGGCCTCTGCGTATGATATGGCAATTTTTTGTGCGAATTTACCTGCCCACGCATTCACGCGCCCAGGGACACTGTCTGATTCGTGAATAATAACAGGAATTCTAAAAAAACGTGCGACAAAAAGTACGGGAAAACTTGGAAATCCACCTTTACCAAAAATCACATCTGGATATAGTGAAAAAATCTGGAAAAATGCTTTTAGTACACCCCACGCCATTTTAAAAACATCAAAGAAATTTTGTATAGAAAAATATCCACGCATCTTGCCAGCTATAACTGGCTTAAAAATTATTTTATTATCATACAAAAGCCTCTCATTGTATGGCTCTGTCGACATGTAGTAAAGCTCTACTTTAGCGATTTTTTCACGCTCGAGCATTTTATTTAGTTTTTCTGCCACTGCAATGATTGGGTAAAAGTGACCACCACTGCCACCGCCAGTAAATAGTATTTTCATTTTATAATTATCGTAACTTAGAAATATTTAACATAATACCGATCTCAAGAAATGCAAAAAGTAGAGCAGTACCTCCGTGACTCACAAATACGAGCGGGACACCAGTTAATGGTATTAGCCCGAGCATTGCCGCAATATTCGCAAAAGACTGCGATACTATAAGTATAACAATTCCGACAGCTAAAAGCGACCCAAACATATCATGAGCTCGACCAGCTATTTGGATACCTCTAACACCAAACAAAAGGAATAATACTATTATGATAGCTCCTCCAATAAACCCGAACTCCTCCCCCACTACAGCAAAAATCGAGTCACCAGTAGGCTCTGGGAGCGAACCAAATTTTTGTATACTTTGACCAAAGCCACGACCAGTGATGCCTCCTGACCCTATAGCAAGCATAGATTTTTGAATCTGATAGCTTGCTCCTTGTGGGTCGTGTGATGGGTCGAGGTATGTGAGGATTCGCTCGCCAACATATGGGCGCGCAATGGCGAGTAGGCCAACAGCAAAAATGCTTACAACAACAATAATAAGAAAATGACGAATTTTCATTCCTGCAGCAAGAAGCATCGCAACTATTGACGCAAAAAGTACAGCAAATGTGCCTGTGTCAGGCTCTGAAAGCAGTATCAACGCTGGGAAAAATAATATTCCAAAAGTTACACCAAGTGCATATTTCAGTTTACTAATCCGCTCTTTAAAAAGAGGAAGGAGTGCGGCAAAGTAAGTGATTGTGCCAAGCTTCAAAATTTCAGAAGGTTGGAAAGAAATAAAGCCAAGGTCAATCCACCTTTTTGCACCACCATGCTCAAGTCCAACGCCTGGGATAAACACGAAAAACGAAATAACAATTGATCCAATAAAAAAATACAGTGCATTTTTTTGTAGAAACTTCAGTGGCACCTTGAACGTGACTATTGTTGCAATAATTACCCCAGCAAAAAGTCCTAGGATTACTTGATCAAACAAGAGGTCCTGCAAAGAAAACCCCTTCCTTGCAAAAAGCCCAAACGAAGCTGATGTAAAAACAAAAAGTCCTACTAGCGCAAGGAGGATTGTGATACCAAGAAATATTTTATCTAGCGACTGTTTCTTTTTCATTATTGTGTCATCCAACCAAGGCGATTATCGTGCCTATTACCGCAAGGACAACAGACATGACCCAATATCGCATTACCACCTTGTATGGTGGCCATCCTTTTGCCTGGAAATGATTGTGTAACGGTGCGACTAAAAAAACTTTTTTACCGTTACGATACTTTTTTGAAATAATCTGAATTATACTCGAAGCGCTTGTCGCAATAAGCAATAATGCAATAACGGGAAGTACGAGAACAGTGTTTGTGAGAAAGGCTACAACGGTAAGCGACGTGGTAAGGGCCATAGTTCCTGTTTCAGAATTGAAAAATCTCGCCGGCGGTATATTGAACCACAAAAAAGCAAGAAGTCCGCCAACAACAACACTAGAAAATGCAGCGAGGTCAATTTGCCCCTGAGCAAACGCTATTACCGCATATGCTGCAAAAATAGATGCAAATACACCACCAGAAAGACCATCAATTCCATCAATAATCCCGCCAGAATAAATACCTATCATGAAAATAATAAAGAGCGGAATAAACCAGAGCCCCAGGTAAACATCCCCGCCAAACGGTATATGCACACTATTCATTCCGAGCTTTGAATAAAACCACCAAGCACCAACTGCGCCCAGAAGGAATACAAAGAGTAACCTCGCGCGAAGGGATAGCCCGCCACCTAAATACGTCCCAGCTTCGCGACAAACAAGGTAATCATCAATTAGTCCAAAGATACCTCCTGCCATAAGCGTAAAAAGTGGCAACCATGTTTGATTGCGAGAAAGAAACGAAAGTTTTTCAAAAATACTGCCAGGAAAAAACAGAGAAAGAAGAAAGAATAGGAATGTTGTTACAAACACCGATTTCCATATCACTACCCCACCCATCCTTGGAGTCTTTCGCTCCTCGTCATTATGAAGCCTGCTTGAGATAGTCGCTTCCCTGCCATCCATGGTTAGCTTCACGCTCGATTTTTTCCACATCTTGTGACGATAAAGAAAGTCTGTGAGAATTGGAGTTATGGCAATACCAACAAAAAATGCCATGGCTGTAGGAAGTAAAATTTTAACAACATCAATAGGCATAGTAATATTGTTATATTATAACAACAAGACCGAGAAAACAAAAATTCACTACGAATGTATGTTTTTAGAAGCTCCCAACTTCGCGTGACGCATAGACTAACTTCTGAACATCATCAAATCGCCCTTTGTAGCCTGAACCAAGCACAACAATCAATACTGGGTCCCCTATCCCTCTATCAAAGATAACCGTCAAATTACCTCCAGACATATCTGTGAACCCAGTCTTTGATGCAATGAGCCCAGGAATACTTCCGACAATCTCATTTGTATTTGGTAAAATATGCGCAATGTTGTCCTGAGAATAAATACGAGCGTCTTTATGTGCGGTGATTTCCACAGTCTCAGGATATTTCCTCCATAATTCCGCAAAAAGGATTGCTACATTGCGAGCTGAGCCATAACCACCATTTTGAGAATCACTCACATCGAGCCCAGATTCGTTAAAAAATTCCATTTGCTCAAGATTTAGCAGACCCGCTTTTTCATTCATTTTTTGTATAAAAACTGCTCGCTTGGCGTCAGTATCATCCCCTTGGCCAAGCAGCCCAGACACAGCATGCGCGGCATCGTTCGAGGAAACAAGGAGCATTACATTTAATATGTCACCAAGGCTCCAGCGTTCACCAGGATGAAGTCCTGAGTCTCCCATAACAGAAAGGTCGTCCTTTGTAATCGTAGCAACAAGGTCCTTTGAAAGATTTTCACGCGCAATGAGTGTTGTCATTAGCTTTGTTATTGAGGCAAGAGGAAGCCTTTGATTTTCATTTTTTGCGTACAAAACAGTTCCTGTTTTTAATTCAATCACATATGCCGCGTGCGCCTCTAGTGAAATTGTTTCAAACGGGTTTGTGGTTTTTACAGAGCGAATCTCCTCAATCCCCTCGCTCCTTGTTTGAGCTTCTGCCCCCAAGGCAAATGAAAGCAACCCCTGTATGAGGAGCGCGATACCTGCCGTGCCACCAAGTACTATTGCAAGCGCACGATACCTCTTTGCAACAATTTTTGCTCTATTCTTCTTCGTGTCCATGATCCTTTTCTGTGTCTGATTGCTTAAACTCCTCGACTGCTTTTTTTATTTCTTCGTACCCTGGTAAATCAGAAACCTTACTTACTCCCATATACGAGAGGAGCTCAAATGTTGGCTGATACGCTGTACTCCTTCCTCCCTGATCAACTTTTTCAATGAGCCCACGCACGAGCAAATTTCGCAAAATATAATTTGAGTTCACACCGCGAAGATAGTTGATTTCGCTCCTCAAAATTGGTCCTCGGTAGAGCACCGTCGCTAGTGTCTCAAGACCTGCCTTGCCAAGCTCCTTGCTGAGATCCTCCTTTAGAAGCGCCTCGATCATTGGGCCCATTTGTGGAGCTGTGCCAAGCATGTACTCGTTAGCATTTTGCATTAAAATTATTCCGCGACCTGAGAGCTCCTGCCTAAGGACATCAAGACCGTGTAGCGCATCCTCCTCCGAAACACCCAATGTTTTTGCCAAAAAGCTTACGGTAACAGGCTCACCTTTAAAAAATAGCAATGCTTCGATTTGTCGAGAAATTTCCATACGAGTCAGTATAACACACATCAATTAGCGCCATAATTTGGCGTATCTAGCACCTTGGTCTCGATTTGTATATCGTCGTCATTTTCGCCCTGAGTTACGGCAATTATCCCCTGTTTTACAAGTTCAAGCATCGCAAGAAAACTTACAATCACATTAACCTTTTCCTCTTTTCCTACTCCTGCAAAATCCTTAAAACTCATCTTTAAACTTCCCGTGATGCGAGTCGTTAGCCTATCCATCATCTCCTCAAGTGAAATAACTTTCTTCACTACAACCTTTGGAAGGGTGATCTTTTTTGGAAAGTGCGCTATCACATCTCGCATCGCAGAAAAAATACTTTTATCTGTAACCTCTTCACTTGGAGTAAAAACAATTTCTTTTTCGCGTGCCTGCCCTTTTGGAAACAAAACATTTGCGCCAAACATTTGCTTTACATTAATAGAGAGTTCTCGTATTTTTTGGTACTCTTTGAGACGACGCTCAAGTTCGTCAATGTCTTGCGTTTCTTCATCTGTTAAAGAAAGTGTTGGTAAAAGCGATTTTGATTTAATGAGAATTAGTGTCGAGGCGACAATAAGAAAATTTGATACAAAATCAACAGGCATTTTCTCAAACTGTTTCAAGTGCGCAATGTAGTCGTCCGCCACCTGTGCTAGTGAAATCTCATTGATAAAAAGCTTGCGCTTTTCAACAAGGTCAAGTAGGAGCTCCAGCGGCCCCTCGAATACATCGGTTTTGATTTGGTAGTCGGAAGAAGGCATTATTAAAATTAATAATTACATTTTTCTATTGGTTGCAATCCCGAGCTCTTGAAGTTGCTCCGCGCTAATTTCTGATGGAGCTTCCATCATAAGGTCGCGACCTTCGCCAGTTTTTGGGAATGCGATTACTTCGCGAATGTTTGGCTCATTCGTGAGAACGGAGAGAAAGCGGTCTAGACCCCATGCGATCCCTCCGTGTGGTGGTGCGCCATACGAGAACGCATCAAGCATGTGTCCAAAATTTTCACGAATACCTTCTTCTGTGTGCCCCATAATTTCAAGAACTTTAATGAGAGCCTCGGGCTGATGATTTCGAATACTTCCACCTCCAATTTCAAAACCATTGAGAGCGACGTCGTACTGTGTAGCCAAAATTTCCCCAATCTTCTCTTTGTTCATAAGCCACGCCATATGCTCTGGCATTGGTGCTGAAAATGGATTATGGGTAAATGTCCATCCTCCATTCTTATCTTTTTCAAAAAATGGAAAATCGATGACCCAACAGAAAGCAAGCAGATTTGGGTCATTTTTATCTTCGCGCATATCGGGTTTATCATTACCATATTTCTCCATCGCTTCTTTGTAAGTAATTCGTGGAAATGGAATTGTTTGAATTCTTTTTTCTGGTGTGAGTGTTTGCACAAGCTCAATCAAAAGCTTTTCATTGAGCTCCATAATTTCCTCCTTGGTCGCAAATGAAATCTCCATATCAAGCTGAGTAAATTCTGGCTGTCGATCACCACGAGTGTCTTCATCGCGCATACAACGCGCAATTTGAAAATATTTTTCCATCCCCGCAACCATAAGAAGCTGTTTATACTGTTGAGGTGACTGTGGTAGCGCATAAAACTTTCCTTGTTCGATGCGCGACGGAACAACATAGTCACGAGAGCCTTCTGGTGTAGACTTTGTAAGAAGCGGAGTTTCAATTTCTATAAACCCATTTTTTGAAAGAAAATTGCGGGCATAAAGCGTAGCATCATGACGCAGACGCATATTGTGCTGAAGACGTGGGCGACGAAGATCAAGGTATCGATATTTAAGGCGTGTTTCCTCGCCAATTTCATGTCCATCCGATGTTACATCCATCGGTGGTGTTTGTGCTTCGTTCAATACTTCAACGCTCAAAACCTCAAGCTCGATATCACCATTAAGCACACCTTCTTTGATATTGCGCTCGGGGCGCTTGTTTACTTGCGCAGACACACACACAACCCACTCAGGACGCACACGCTGTGCAACCTCAAGCGCCTCGACATGATTAGGGAGAACCACAGCCTGCACCTTGCCACTCATATCACGTAAATCCAAAAAAACCATTTTTCCTTGATCGCGACGAACGTCCACCCACCCTTTAACAATGACTTCCTTCCCAACATAGTCTTTTAAATCTTTAATGTATGTTCGTTCCATAATATTTAGTGATAAATTTCTTTTTTAACTTCTTCGAGTGCTTCATTGTGTGTCTCATTTGCCGCCAATCTTTCTAGTATCGATGGATTCTCTGATACGAGTTTTCCAAAATCGTTTGCATGCTCGCCGATCCATGTGACTAGGTCTTGTCCTGACTCCTCTGCGAGCTCTATTTGTGTCATATTGCGAGCCTGCTGAAGCGACTCGCTGTGCCACTGCTCATCCATGTTTTGTTCTATATTTCCCATATTGTTTGTTTTTATTTAAAAGTCAGTCCAACTTTTCCACGCACATCATCCATCATCCTTTGCGCATGAGCACGCGCTACCTCACCACCTTCTCGCAAAATTTTCAAAACCGCCTCGGGGTTGCGAGCGATTTCCTCGCGTCGCGCGCGCATTGGTGACACAAACGCAATAATTTTTTCTACAAGCAAATCCTTTACCTCCTTGTAGCCAATTCCTCCAGAAAGATATCGCGCACGAAGCGCCTCAGTATTCTCTCCAGGAAAAAGCTCGTGTATTGCGAATACCTTACACACACTGGGATCCTTCGGCTCATCTACGCCTTTTGAGTCTGTCGGAATGCTCATCACCGCTTTTCTGATTTCTTCATCACTCGCAAAAAGACCGATAACATTACCGTAGCTTTTGCTCATCTTGCGACCATCAGTACCGGGAACAGTTTTTACTTCCTCCAAAATCATTGCTTCTGGAATTTTGAATGTCTCGCCGAAGATGCGATTAAACTTTTGCGCAGTATCGCGAGCAATCTCGATATGTTGTTTTTGATCAAGCCCCACCGGCACAATATCAGCACCATACATCAAAATATCTGCAGCCATAAGGATTGGATAATCAAAAAGTCCCACGTTCACCTCCTTATTTTTTGCCTCTGCGTCTTTGAATGCATGTGCACGCGAAAGATATGGCACAGTCGTAATCGTATTGAAAATCCAGGCAAGCTCTGTCACCTCTGGCACATCAGACTGCAGAAAAAGTGTTGTCTTTTTGGGATCAATGCCAATAGCAAGATAGTCCATCGCAAGCTCCAATGTTAGATTCTGAAGAAGCGCGCCATCAGAGACACTTGTGAGCGCATGGTAGTTTGCAATAAAAATAAACTGACGGTAGTCGTCTTGCCTATCTACAAACTGACGCATTGCGCCAAAATAGTTGCCAATATGGGCCTCCCCTGTCGGCTTCACCCCTGAAAGTAGCGTTTTTTGCATTTAACAATAATAGCAGAAAACAGCCATTTTCAAAAGAACTATTTCGTAAAATCACACTCCATAAGTCCATCCTGACGCACGATAGATTTGAATGTTCCGTATGGAATTTCTCGTTTTGCTAATGGCACAATCACAACATGAACAGTGTTGCTCGTGGTTCGCTTGAACTTACCATGGCTCCCCTTTTGTGACACAAACTCAAAACCTACACCCTCCAAGATAGAAATAATATATCTTGATGAGTAGGGTTTAGGCATACCTAAACGGTAGCGTAACAATTTCTGATCGTTCAGTCTTACGGATATTTTTTGCAAAATGTGAAGATTCCCCTTCAAAATACAACTCGAGAGCTTCGTTCAAATTAGAAAGCGCCTTCTTTTTTGTAGTACCAAAAGTAGCGACATCAATATTTAAACATTGTGCAACATAATGCTTCCCTTCTTTCCAGATTATATTTTTAAAAGTTACCTTTTTCATGATAACATAATACCACGATACTTCGTTTCTTGTTACCTCTTCGCGTCAAGCTCCACAAAGAAACTTGAACCATGCCCCTCTCCTTCTGATTCTGCCCAAATGCGACCTTCGTGTTTTTTTATTATTTCTGCCGCAACATAGAGGCCGAGACCTGTCCCTTCTGTATACACTTTGCTCACCCCATCCGCGCGACTAAATTTTTTAAAGATCTTTCCAAGAGTATTTTCACTCATCCCGATTCCAGTGTCAAAAACATTAAATATTATCTTTTTACCATCATGACTTTTTTTAAGAAGCACAGAAACATTTCCTTTCGGAGTATATTTTATTGAATTATCGATAAGATTTGAAAAAACTTGGCGCAATTTACCAGCATCCCCCACTGTTACAAACAGCTCGCCACCTACTGTGGTTGTATCGTCCACATTGACACTAAATGCTAAATGCGAACGGTCGGCATTTTGCTTCATCTCATCGGCGAGGTCTACAACAAGTTTTTTTACATCCACATCCGCAAAAACATATTTCATATTACCGCTTTCGATTCGCGAGATATCCATAAAATCAGAGATCATCGTAATGAGATGTCCGCTTGATGTATATATTTTTTCAATCGATTCCTTTACTGACTGCGGTATCTCACCAAAGGAGCCCTCTAAAAGCATCGAGGAATACCCTTTTATTACTGTGAGTGGATCACGCAAGTGGTGTGATGCGATGGATAGAAATTCAGATTTCTTCTTATCAAGAACTTTTAGGCGCCGTGAAATCCTGTCTAGATCAACCAATAGTTCTGTAATTCTTTCTTTCGATTGTATCTCGCGCCTAACACTTCCTATCAAAAATGAGCTTGAAAAAATAATTATTATAGTAATGCTGGTTTTAATAACCAAATCTGCAGGCGAACCTGCAATAAAAAGCTCTGCAATAAGAACAAACACAATAATAGATATAAATAGCTCTGTTGCAATAACCTTTATTTTCAGAAAACTGTACTTTATAAAAATGAGCCCTGAAATAACCAAAAAAGGTAACGCGCCACCAATATACCCTATCCAGAAAAAATCTTGATTTTTTGTAAAAAGAGGAGAAAACAATGTGCCAGCGAGAGCGACAGAGGCAGCCACAATAAACGTAATCAAAAAATCTCTCATCTCGTGCCTAAAAATTCCAGCACTCTCCTGATATTTTTTAACTAAATTTCTGACACCAAGCGCTACAAGAATAACACTGTAAAATATATAAATAGCAAAAAGTTCTCCAAACACTATCCTCCCATCTGTGGCACCAGCAAAATGTTCGTAGCCTACAATTAACCCTGGTTTTAAAAACCCAAGAGAAAGAAGGAAGTACGGCCCAAAAATAATTGCAAACTTTTTAAATGGGCTACGGCTCTCTCTATTTGAAAAAGCATCGATAGCAAGAAAAAGTGTAGGCGCTACAAAACCAGCTATAAAATAAAGTATCGTTACTGCCTTATAAATAAATGGGGTTCCAATAGACGCATTAAAAAACACTGACGCAGAACCCCACATAAACACAACGAAGCTAAAAAGTAGAAAAAATTTACTGCTGCGATTTTTTATATCCTGCCAAAAAATAATTGCCCAAAAAACAACAGCGAGAGAACTTCCTGTAACGATAACCCATCCTGCAGATGAGACATTATTGATGATATCAAAAATAGAAACGGACATATGACAATTATAACATTAAACCTTGCTAATTTTAGGTGAATACGCCCTTGGTATTTCCACTGTCACGCTCGTGCCCATATCCTTGCCGTCAGACTCTATACTTAGCTTGCCGTGATGAGCGCTAATAATTTCCTGCGCAATATACAAGCCAATTCCGTGGGTACCTTTTTCTGCTTGTCCGCCTAGGTTTTGAGCATCAAAATCTTGGCGGGCTTGATTTTCTGAATATTCGGCTTGTTCATTTTTGAGATTAAACCGCTCAAAAATCGCAGTTATCTGCTCTTCGTTCATCCCCTCTCCAGTATCGGAAACGATGAGACGTACATTGTTTGTAATAGCATCGTCTACAATAGTCACACGCACTGACCCATGCTGAGGAGTGTACTTGATAGCGTTGTCCAAAATATGATGTACTACCTGCTTAAACTTCTTCTCATCAACCGCAACAAAAAAATCTTCTTCATCCTCGGCACTAAACGACAGATTGATCTTTGCCTCGTCTATTTCACCCTGCATCTCTGTAAGCACTTTTTGAACAAGACCTTTTAGGTTTATCGTTTCAAAATTAAGCATCATTCTCCCTTGTTCTATGCGCGATACTGTCAGTAAATCATCCACAAGCGCCACGATTTCTTCGCTGGATTTGAAGAGATTTTCCAAAGCATCTCGCGCCACGTCATTAATAGCTCCAAAGGTGCCTTCTAGGATCATAGACGCGTACCCCTTGATGACAGTAAGCGGTGTACGGAGCTGATGCGAAGCAATAGAAACGAACTCGGTTTTCTGCTGTTCCATAGCGCGCAATCGCTCGTTTGCCACCTCCATTTCTTTCACAAGTCCCTCAATCCTCTCGCGGTCACGAATATCTTTGTATATACCACGGAGTAGAATAATACTAAACGCAAAGATGAACGTGAACACAGACACATTAAGCATCAGGTCGAATTTTGCATGAGATGTAAAAATATTAACGATTAGGAACAAGTTTAATAGCAAAATCGCGAGCTCAGCTAAAATAAGTTTTAGGTTGAATAGCTGATACTTCAGAATAGAATAACTTACAAAGAAAATATATATAATTACAAAATAGTTCCCAAATGGAAATATATTGAAGAGTTGTGGTAAAAAATTAGTGGCCCCACCTGAAAAACCGATCGCTCCTGCTATTAGTTGATAAATAATTTGTGAGCGTAGAATTGAGCCTCTTGGCTCTGTCATGTATGCACGTATCAATAAAAATAATGAATACGTAACAATTACTAAAAAGAATAATGGGAAGACGAAGTAATATTCGCCAGGGTTAATCCAATAAAAACCAAATTTCTGTATAACTCCAACCTTAAAAAAGGTTGTTGTACTAAGAATAGATAGCATTGCAGAAACTGCCCCAAATATCCATACTTGTGCTCGAACTTTAAGACCAAGAAAAGCAACAACGAAATTAAAGTATGCAACCGGAATTCCTAATGCAACAATATCTAGCAAGTATTGCCAGTTGAGAGCATCACCTGCGCGTGGAGAAGAAGCAACTAGGTAAAGCAAAATAGCCCATCCTGAAATAAAGGTAGATAAAACAAACCACTGTTTGCCTAAATTATTTTTTCTATCTTTCAAATAGACAATAAGTCCTAACAAAAAACTCATTAGGGATAATGCAATACTTGATGTATAAAATAGGTTCATTTATAAAATTGAATAAAACTAAAATTTAAACCTTTAACACGTTTCTGAAAATCTTTATCTGCGTTCACAACTACTGGATTTTTTACTAATTTCAAAAATTCAATATCGCTAGGATGGTCTGCGTATCCCCAAGAATTTTCAAGCGAAATATTATTTTTTACACAAAATTCATTTACTCGTTCTACTTTAGCCTTTCCGTAGTTAATAATACCATCTATATCACCAGTTAGAATACCATCGGACTCTTTTAATTTTGTAGCTATGGATCCATCAGCATTTACATGTAGAGAAACTCTTTCAACCAATGTATCAAATGCGTTAGAAACTAAGAAAATCGGTCGTTTATTTTTTTGATGCTCCTTAATTATTAAGATTGCATTTTTATAGAATCTGTGGATAAGTACTTGATCAAAAAATAAGTCAACAAGCTCTGAAAGTTTTTCCCTAGGCATATTTTTTAAAAAACCAAAGGCATGTTTAGCAATCATGCTCGGATCCTTTACTATGTGTAGGCGATATAAAATAAACCATACCATCAAGCGAACATAAAATAAGGACGAAACAAATCCATTCTTCCAAAGATAGTTGATAAAAAGTTTCTGACTCTGTCCTTTAATGAGAGTGTCGTCGACATCAAAAAATACTGCTCCTTGATTATACATTGTGATATGGATAAATTTTTCCTGACAAATCAGCTATCTCACGCATAACCCTATCTGCAAGGATACCGAATGCCCTCTTGTTTAATTTAATAAAATGATACTCTGAAAAATAAATAGGTTTTCCTATTTTTATATCTATTATTTTTTTAAACTTTGGAAAATTTTCGTGCCGTGATAATATTTCGAATGCACCAATAATTCCCACAGGAATTATTGGGACCTTCTTTTTGATTGCATACCTAGCTACCCCAGGATATGCACGGAGCATCGTAGTGTTATCATGTGCGCGTGTTCCCTCAGGGAAAATTCCTATCATCTTTCCTTGGCTTAGATGTTGATACACCACATCATGCAACTCTCTTTTATCTCGAGATTTTCGAATAACCGGGATCTGCCCCGTAATCTTCAGTAAAAAACTCCAAAGTGGGTTCTTAAAAAACTTTTCAGCGGAGAGGTAGTGGATATTACGTGGCGAAACGGCGATGAAGCAAATAAAATCAAAATAGCTTTGATGATTGAAAGCTACGATCACTGGGCCCTTTAACGGGATATTCCTTACCCCAGTCACCTTTTTAACCCAAATCAATCGAACAAACGGTCCAACAAAAAACCGTATCAAAAAATAAACTATATCAACAAAATAACTCTGATGCATAATGCTTTATTGCTAAATTATATCAAAGTTTACCAGTATTACCTACCATTTTTCTCTTTTATCTTGCTTACAATCCATTATTTTTAGTTTCTGCTACCTTCTTTTTTATTAAATCTAAAAAGTTAAGTGTTGTTTTAAATAATTCTTTTTGTGCTTTTATTCCTTTAAAATAGTGGTCGGTCTTTTCAATGATATGTAGCACCGATGTCTTCTTTTTATGTACCTTTGAGAAATATTTCATGGCATCTTTGTCGGCACTATTTTTTGCTGCAATAATGCATGCATTTCTATTCAACATATGAAGAATACTAACAGTGTCAACACGAATACATTCCCCATAAAAAACCTTATTTATAACCTCCTTCGTATGCTTTCCAAAATATAATCCCTTATCCTTGTCAAAAACAAAATCCTCTTCCATCCATTGCTTTTTCCACGGAAGAATGGTCGGGTCCCACAATACCAACTCTGTATTATTTGCATATTTTTTATATTTACTTAAAAACAAAATTGCGACTGGTGCACCAAAACTGTGCCCAACAAGAACTATTTTAGAATATTTTTTACCGACTGAATCTAAAATATTTTTTAATTCTGTAACATATACAGAAAAAGATAATTCCTCAAGGGTTAAGGCATCATCTTTTTGATGTTTATCATCACTATCGTTGCAAAAATTAAACCGTACAGTACTAAAACCATACTTAAAGAACTCAGATGAAGCAACTTTTAAAAAAGGAAGTTCCCGACTGCCAGAAAGTCCACTCAAAAAAACCACGAGTGTTGTCGCCTTTTTATTTTCTACAAAATCTCCGTAGATAAATTTCTTTTTTATTTTTTTAGATGAAATTTTAAAATTCATAATTTTATAAATAGCCTCGTCGTAATTAATTACGACGAGGCTATTAACCTGAGGAAGTGGGAAAATCACAGATCAAATTCTCCGTTTTTCACACCCCCAACAAAGGCTCTCCATTCGTCAGGGCTAAACGTCAGAGCTGTTTTGCTTGCATCTTTCGTATCTCGCACTTGGACATGACCGTCTCCGATTTTAACGGAAACACACGTCCGCCTGTTGGTGATATACGTCAACGATGAAGTCACAAACCCATCTTCATCGACCTTTTGCCCATTCGCTTTTACGGTGAATGGGCAACCGTTACCAAATACATTTTTCATAATAAAATCTCCGAAATAAGGAACATTGGTGTCATCGGTGGCCACCGAAACTGAAATCCAGAAATTCACCAACATCCGAGTAAAGTATATCCTAACACGACACAAAAGTCAATCTTTACAGTCTATAGATATTGTGTTCTCTTTGTTGCCAAATTCTAACTAGAAGTAATGGTAGATATCGAGTAT
>Ga0209212_1000576_pt1 | contig 69980 bp, 63 predicted proteins | sample RifGroC2_FD_183996 | JGI IMG/M metagenome (GOLD analysis project Ga0209212, IMG submission 183996) | Groundwater microbial communities from Rifle, Colorado, USA - Groundwater C2 (SPAdes) (version 2) | ecosystem: Environmental > Aquatic > Deep subsurface > Groundwater | place: Rifle, Colorado...
TTGGAGGCGGCACCCGGATTTGAACCGGGGAATAAAGGATTTGCAGTCCTTTGCCTTACCACTTGGCGATGCCGCCGTTTGCATCGAAGGAGCCCGTTTATAACCTGATTCAGGTTCCATGTCAACGGGAAATTTTCTACTTCGCGATCACCTTGGCGAACTTGTTGAGGTAATCCACGCCGGACCAGATGGTTATCACCGTGGCGATCCAGAGATAGAACATCCCCACGTTGTGCATGTTGACGACCAAGAGCGGATGGTCGATGGAAAAGAACCACCGGTAGTCGTAGTGCAGCAATAGCCCTATGATGGCGACCAGTTGGAAGATGGTCTTGAACTTGCCGAGGTTGCTGGCGGAGATGACGATCCCCTCTGTGGAGGCGATGCCGCGCAGGCCGGTGATGATGATCTCGCGCCCCAGGATGACCAGCACCATCCAGGCGGGTACCCGGTCGAAGGGGAGGATCATGATCAGCGCGGACATGACGATCAGCTTGTCCGCGATCGGGTCGAGGAACTTCCCGAACACGGTGACGATACCCATCCGCCTCGCAAGGTAGCCGTCCAGCCAGTCGGTGACGGAGGCGGCGGCAAAAAGGGCGGCGGCCCAGAAGCCGTTGTCGCGATCCGGCGACATGAGCAGGACGCACAGAAGCGGGATGGCCGCGATGCGCAGCATGGTCAGGATGTTCGGGATGTTCATTATCTGGGCTGGGGTCGATCTCGGCATGCTCGGCCTTTACGCTATCTGTAGTTGTTCCTGTAGCTCAACACCTTGGTCACGTAGGTCTGGGTTTCAGGGTAGGGGGGGATGCCGCCGTATTTAGCCACCGAGCCGAGGCCGCAGTTGTAGGCCGCCAGCGCCAGCGACTCGTTCCCCTTGAAGGTGTCCAGGAGGAATCTGAGGTAGCGCACACCGCCGCGGATGTTGTCGGAGGGGTTGAACGAATCTGCCACCTTGAGCCCCTGCGCGGTCTTGGGCATGAGCTGCATGAGACCCTGCGCCCCCTTGGGCGAGACGGCCGACGGGTTGTAGCCGGATTCGGCGTGGATCACCGCCTTGACCAGCGAGCTGTCGACGCCGTACTGGCGGGAGCAGGAGGTTATGATCGGTTCGAATTCGGCCGGGTTCCTGGCGTAGCCCGGGAGCTTGAAGGCCGTCCTTAGTTTCTTGTCTTTCTTGATATCCCTCATGAACACCTTGAACCGGTTGTCGGTCGGCGCATCGGTGAAGTGGACGGTGCCTTCGGGATCTTCGTAACGATAGATATCGGCGCGAGCCGGGGCCGGCAGGGAAGAGACCATCGCTGCCAGCGCCATTGCGGCTGCCAAAAGGAGACGGTGCGACTTTAAGTACATGCGCTTCCTTGTTTTAATGGGAGAGGAAAATTGCCCTCAAAATATATAGACCAATAAACGCGATAATTCAAGGTCTAATGTGCCGTGCCCGTCCGATAACCTGTCAAAAGTCTTGACAAAAATTATTGGGGGATCAATAATTTGCCGGTTTTCCAATTAAACGCATACACAAATATGCGATCGGGGGAGTCATGAAGGTGCAGAGTGATTTTCTGGTGATCGGCAGCGGCATAGCGGGACTGTCCTTTGCGCTGCAGGCGGCGGCGCACGGCAAGGTCGCTGTGGTCACCAAGCGCGATATATCCGAATCGGCCACGAACTACGCGCAGGGGGGGATCGCCACGGTCTCCTCGAAAGAGGACACCTTCGACGCCCATGTCCAGGATACGCTGGTGGCCGGCGCCGGGATCTGCCACGAGGACGTGGTGCGCATGGTGGTCGAGGAGGGTCCGCAGGTCATCGCCAACCTGATCGAGTGGGGGGTCCAGTTCACCAAGAGCGGCGATGTCTACGACCTCACCCGCGAGGGGGGGCACAGCGCGCGGCGCATCCTGCACGCGGAGGACATAACCGGCCGCGAGATCGAGCGCGCCCTGGTCGTCGCCGCCCGCGCCCACGAAAACATAACCATCCACGAGAACCACATCGCCATCGACCTGGTCACCGAGTCGAAGGTGCTCAAGAAGAACCTGGAAGAGAACCGCTGCCTCGGCGCCCACGTCCTCGACATCAAGACGGGAGTGGTGAAGACCTTCGCCTCGCGCATCACGCTCCTCGCCTCGGGGGGCGCCGGCAAGGTGTACCTCTACACCTGCAACCCGGACGTGGCGACCGGCGACGGCGTCGCCATGGCCTACCGCGCCGGCGCAACCATAGCCAACATGGAGTTCATGCAGTTCCACCCGACGACGCTCTACCATCCCAACGCCCGCTCCTTCCTGATCTCCGAGGCGGTGAGGGGCGAGGGGGCGATCCTGAAGCGCCGCGACGGGACCGCCTTCATGGAGCGCTACCACCCGCTGAAGGACCTGGCTCCCCGCGACATCGTGGCCCGCGCCATCGACAACGAAATGAAGACCTACGGCGACGACTGCGTCTACCTCGACATCAGGCACCGCGGCGCGGAGTACATCACCTCGCGCTTCCCGAACATCTACCAGACCTGCCTCGACTACGGCATCGACATGGCGACCGAGATGATCCCGGTGGTCCCGGCGGCGCACTACCTCTGCGGCGGGGTCTCGGTCGATTTCAACGCGGAGACGGACGTGAAGCACCTCTACGCCATCGGCGAGGTCGCCTTCACCGGTCTGCACGGCGGCAACCGCCTGGCCAGCAACTCGCTCCTGGAGGCGGCCGTCTACGCCGGACGCGCCTACCAGCACGCAACCCAGGTGCTCAAGGACGAGACCTTCTCCTTCCCCGTGATCCCCGAGTGGGACTGCGGCACCGCGACCAACTCGGACGAGATGGTGGTGGTCTCCCAGAACTGGGACGAGATCAGGCGCTTCATGTGGAACTACGTCGGCATCGTGAGAAGCGACAAGCGGCTGGCCCGCGCCATGCGCCGCATCGAGCTGATCCAGGACGAGATCGAGGAGTACTACTGGAACTTCATCGTCACCTCGGACCTCATCGAACTGCGTAACATCGCCACCGTCGCGCAACTCATCGTCTCCTGCGCCATGCTCAGGAAGGAGTCGCGCGGCCTCAACTACAACATCGACTATCCGGGTGTCGACGACGCCAACTGGAAGCGCGACACCCACATCAAGAAGAAGTTCTGAGGCCCCCCATGACCATAGACGAAATCAGGGAGCAGATAGACCGGCTGGACGGCGATCTTTTAAGGATCTTCAACGAGAGAGCTTCCCTTGCCCTCGCCATCGGCGAACTCAAGAAGGGGCTCGACCTCCCGATCTACGATCCCGCCAGGGAGAAGAGGATATTCGCCCGCATGACCGCGGAGAACCCCGGCCCCCTGGACGACCAGGCGATCGTGCGGCTCTTCGAGAGGGTGGTAGACGAATCGCGCCGCCTCGAGCGGATCATGACCAGAGGGGACCATTGAGGTAAAGGGAGGTTGTCCAGGTGCTGATTGTAATGCGGAAACAGGCCGACGAAAGGGCCCAGGAAGAGATAAAGGCGTACCTCATCGAACGAGGCTTCGACATACACCAATCCACGGGAGCAAACAGGGTCATCATCGGCGTCATCGGCGACACCGAGACCATTCCCGAGGCTGACATCCAGGCGTTCCCCGGAGTGCTGCAGGTGGTAAGGATCGCCAAGGAAGAGTAATGCGCCTCAACATAAATGCATACCTCTCGCAGGACCTGAAGCAGGAGGGAAAGAGCTTCGAGGAGAAGCGCGGCGCCTACCTGGCCGCCGCGCGCGAATTCCTCGAGCATTTCCGCGAGGAGTCCAAGCGCGGTCACCGGGAGGGTGAGGACGGCATCTCGGTGGTGCAGTCGATAACCGCGATGACCGACGCGCTGGTGACCCGGCTCTTCACGGCGCTCTCCGACGACCTGCAGATGCACAAGACCGGGCAGCTCGCGCTGGTCGCCGTCGGCGGCTACGGCCGGCGGGAGCTGAACCCGTACTCCGACCTCGACCTCCTGTTCCTCTACAGCGGCAAGGAGACCAAGGTGGTCGAGGAGGCGGCGAACCGTCTGCTCTACTTCCTTTGGGACCTCCGGCTGGACGTCGGCTACTCGGTCAGGACGCTCTCGGACTGCGTCGAGATGGCGGGGAACGACGTCACGGTGAAGACGGCGCTTCTGGATTCGCGCTTTCTCACCGGCAGCGAGCACCTCTTCCGCGACCTGAAGAAGCTGATGGTGACCCAGGTGCTCGCCAAGAGAAGCGACTCCTTCATCACCGAGAAGCTGGACGAGCTGAAGAAGAGGCGCGAGAAGTACGGCTCCAGCGTCTACATCCTGGAGCCCAACATCAAGGAAGGGGAGGGGTGCCTGCGCGACCTCCACACCGCGATGTGGGTGGCCAAGATCAAGTACAAGGTGGACGAGCCGCGCGAGCTGGTGATCAAGGGGGTCCTCTCCGAGGATGAGCTGGGGATGTACTACAGCTCGCTCAACTACCTCTGGCGCATCCGCAACGAACTCCACTACCTGGCCGGCAGGAAGAACGACCAGCTCACCTTCGAGACGCAGACCTCCATGGCCCGCTTCTTCGGCTACGAGGACCGCGGCAAGACCCTCGCCGTCGAGCAGTTCATGCAGGACTTCTACCTGCACGCCAACCGCGTCGAGCACTTCAGCTCGCTGCTCATCACCAAGTGCAGCCAGCGCGACGACTCCGCGCGCAAGATCCTCGGCTACTTCACCCGCCGTCCGGTGGGTGAGGGTTTCTACGTCATGAAGGGGGAGCTGGTGGTGCCGGACGAGTCGGTCATCGCCAAGGACCCGACCCGGCTGATGAAGATCTTCGAGCACGCCCAGAAGCAGGGGGTGACCATCGCCCTGGGGACCAAGACGCTGATCCGGGAAAACCTCGACCTGGTGAACGACAAGTTCCGTCGCTCCAAGGAGGCGAACGCCTCCTTCTTCAAGATCCTGCAGTCCGACAAGGGGGTCTACGAGACGCTGCAGCAGATGCACCACCTCGGTTTCCTGAACCGGTTCATCCCCGAGTTCGAGCGGATCTACTGCAAGGTGCAGCACGACGTCTACCATATCTACACGGTCGACACCCACACCCTCTTCGCCATGGACGAGATCACCAAGCTGTGGGGCGGCGTGCACCGCGACGACCTGCCGCTGTTGACCCAGCTCGCGCTCGAGGTGGACAAGCGCTGGCTGCTGCTCCTCGCCGTCATGCTGCATGACGTCGGCAAGGGTGGGGGAGGGGGGCACGCCGAAATAGGCGCGGAACTCTCCAAGACCATCGCGCGGCGGATGGGGCTCACCAAGGAGGACGCTGAAAGGCTGCAGTTCCTGGTGAGAAACCACCTCCTGTTGGCCCACATCGCGCAGAGGCGCGACCTGCACGACGAGAGGATGATCATCCAGTTCGCCCGCCAGATGGAGAAGAGCGAGAACCTGAAGATGCTCTACCTCCTCACCTACGCCGACATCAAGGCGGTGGGGCCGGACGTCTGGAGCGAGTGGAAGGGGCTTTTGCTGCAGGAGCTGTACGAGAAGGCGTTCCAGGTGCTCGAGCGCGGCGACTTCAAGCTGGAGGCGTCGGGCGATCGGGTGCGCCGCGTGAAGAGGACCGTCTTCGACCTCTTGGCCGACGACTACCCCGGCCAGCTCATCAAGGACGAGCTGCAGGCGCTCACGACGCGCCACGTCCTCTCCTATTCCCCCGATGTCATCGCCGGACACATCCGGGTACTCCTCACCCTGCCGCAACAGCTCCTGGTGCTGAAGCTCTCCCACGAGACGGAGAGGGGGTACACCAACTGCACCGTCTGCACCTACGACGTCCCCGGGCTCTTCTCGATGATCACCGGGGTGATGGCGGCAAACGGCATGAACATCCTGGGCGCGCAGATCCACACCAACACCAACGAGAAGGTGCTGGACATCCTCCAGGTCAACTCCCCGCAGGGGTTCGTCATCACCGAGGAGAGCCGCTGGGCCCGCTTCGAGAGCGACCTGCGGCAGGTGCTGGAAGGAAAGGTCAAGGTGAGCACGCTGGTGGCGAAAAGGCACCGTCCCAGCATCCTCACCGAGAAGGCGAAGCCTATCGCGCCGGCGCGCGTCGAGATCGACAACGAGGTTTCCTCCGACTACACGGTCATCGACATCTACGCCCACGACAAGGTGGGGCTTTTGTACAGCATCACCAGCACGCTGACCAGGCTCGGCCTCTACATCGGCGTCTCCAAGATCTCGACCAAGGTCGACCAGGTAGCCGACGTCTTCTACGTGAAGAACATCTTCGGGCAGAAGCTATCCGATCCGGCGAAGCTCGAGGAGATCCGCAGGGAGCTTCTCGCCGCAGTGGACGGCTAGTGGACCGTTTCCTCGACCTCTTTTTGAACTACCTGCTGGTGGAGAAGGGGGCCGCGGCCAACACGGTGACGGCCTACAGCCGCGACCTGACCCGTTACCTGCAGTTCCTGGGAGACCGGGCGCCCGGGGAGGTGAAACCCTCCGACGTGACCGGCTATCTCTCGAAGCTGAAGGATGAAGGGCTCTCCCCCAGGAGCCGCGCCAGGGCGCTGTCGGCGCTCAGGATGTTGCACCGTTTCCTGGTCCGTGAGGGGTACTGCGAGCTGAACCCGACCGCCATCATCGAGGCGCCCAAGGGGGTGCTGCGGCTTCCCGCCGTCTTGAGCGGGAGGGAGGTCGAGGCGCTCCTCTCTTCGCCGCTCGACACCGGCGCCGTGGAGTTGCGCGACAAGGCGATGCTGGAGCTTCTGTACGCCACAGGCCTGCGCGTCTCCGAGCTGGTGGGGTTGAAGCTTGGGGACGTGAACCTTTCCGCCGGGTACCTGATGACCATAGGGAAGGGGGACAAGGAGCGTCTGGTCCCGATGGGTGAGAGCGCCTGTCTTGCCGTGATCGGTTATCTGAACCAGGCGCGGGGCGAGATGCTCAGGGAGAAGACGAGCCAGCGGCTTTTTTTGAGCAGGCTCGGCGACGGCATGACCCGGCAGGCCTTCTGGAACATCATCAAGAAGAGGGCGTTGCAGGCCGGGGTGAGGAACGGCATCTCGCCGCACACGCTCAGGCACTCCTTCGCCACCCATCTTCTTGAGAACGGCGCCGATCTGAGGAGCGTGCAGATCATGCTCGGTCACGCCGACCTCTCCTCGACCCAGATCTACACACATGTGACCCGGGAAAGGCTGAAGCGGCTGCACGGCGAGTTCCACCCGAGAGGGTAAACGTGTAAAAGCAGGCGCAGTGGAAGTGGCTGGAGGTTTTCGATACGTCCACCAGGTCCACCACGTCCACCGGGTCCACCTGAAAAACAAAAACCAAAGCAGGAAAAAGGAATGTTCAGATGAAGTATGTGGTTTTGCTGGGCGACGGCATGTCGGACCAGGCAATCGAGGCATTGGACGGCAAGACGCCGCTGCAGGCGGCTAAGACTCCCAACATGGATTTCATGGCCAAGCGCGGCCAACTTGGCCTCGCGCACACGGTGCCGAGCGGCTACCCCCCCGGCAGCGACGTGGCCAACCTCTCCATGTTCGGCTACGACCCCGTCCAGTGCTACACGGGGCGCTCACCGCTGGAGGCCGCCAGCATGGGTGTGGAACTCGGTCCCGACGACGTCGCCTTCCGAGTCAACCTGGTGCACCTGGAGGCCCGCGGCGGCAAGCTCATCATGGAGGACTACTCGGCCGGCCACATCTCGACCGACGACGGGCGCGAGCTGATAGCGGAACTGCAGCGCCAGCTCGGCAACGAGGAGTTCTCGTTCCACCCGGGCGTCAGCTACCGGCACCTCATGGTCTGGCACAACGGGCTCACCAGCGTGAAGATGACCCCTCCGCACGACATCAGCGGCCAGGACATCACCAAGTTCATGCCGGCAGGCGAAGGCGCCGACCGCCTCATCTACCTGATGAACAGCTCGCAGATGATCTTCCACAACCACCCGCAGATGAAGCGGCGCGCCGCTGACGGGCATGCCCCCGCGAACTCGATCTGGCTCTGGGGGCAGGGTAAGGCCCCCGCCATGGACAGCTTCGAAGCCAGGTTCGGCCTCACCGGCGCCGTCATCTCCGCGGTCGACCTCATCAAGGGGATCGGCGTCTACGCCGGGCTTGACATCATAGACGTCCCCGGCGCCACCGGCTACCTCGACACCAACTTCGACGGCAAGGCCCGGGCCGCAGTCGAGGCGCTCAAGGAGCGCGACTACGTCTTCGTGCACGTGGAGGCACCGGACGAGGCTTCCCACTCCGGGAAGCTGGCGGACAAGATCCAGGCGATCGAGCTCTTCGACGAGAAGGTGGTTGGGCCGGTGCTGGAAGGGGTCAAGCAGTACGGCGAGTACCGGATCCTCTGCGCGCCGGACCATCCCACGCCGGTCAAGCTCATGACCCACACCTCGGACCCGGTGCCGTTCGTCATCTACGCGGGCGAGCAGGAGGCGAAACCCGGCGTGGCAGGGTACGACGAACTCTCGGCTGCCGCGACCGGCCTCAAGGTCGCCCCGGGATTCAAGCTGATGGAGATGCTGCTGGACCGGTGACACGTCCCTCCCCCTTCAAGGGGGAGGACAGGAGGGGGATGGGTGTGTAGGCGAGGGGGATGGGTGACTATCGGCCTGCATCTTCACATTAGGCATTGACAACTGAACGGTGAAACGATTTAATGGCGACTTTATGACCGCTCCAGAGGCGGTCGTGCCCCCGGGCGATAACCCAAATTAAAGCTTCAGGAGGAATTAATGAATCCATTGGCCGCGGAACTTAACGAGTCTCTAGCCCAGCACAGCCCCCACGCACTGGAGATGCTGTCCGACCTCGGCAAGAACCTCTTTTTCCCCAAAGGCATCCTTACCCAGTCGGCTGAAGCCAAGGAAAAAGCCCACAAGTTCAACGCCACCATCGGTATCGCCACCGAGAACGGCGGCCCGATGTACCTCTCCTGCATCCAGGACAAACTTTCCTCCTTCGATCCGAAGGATATCTATCCCTATGCTCCCCCCGCGGGAAAACCGGAGCTTCGCTCCCTCTGGCGCGAGAAGATGCTGCGCGAGAACCCGAGCCAGGTCGGCAAGCACTTCAGCAACCCGATCGTCACCAACGCGCTGACCCACGGCCTTTCCATCGTCGCCGACATGTTCGTCGACAAGGGTGACCACCTGATCCTGCCGGACATGCTCTGGGGCAACTACAACCTGACCTTCGGCACCTGCAGCGGCGCCATCGTGAAGAAGCATCCGACTTTCACCCATGACGGCGGCTACGACATCGACGCCTTCAAGGCCGTGCTGCAGAACTCCGCTGAGGAGAAGGGGAAGGTCATCGTCCTTCTCAACTTCCCGAACAACCCGAGCGGCTACACCCCGACCCCGGCCGAGGGCGACGCACTGGTCGCCGCCATCAAGGAAGTCGCGGAGGGTGGCTGCAACGTGGTTGCCATCACCGACGACGCCTACTTCGGCCTCTTCTACGAAGACAGCCTGAAGGAGTCCCTGTTCGGCAAGCTCGCCAACCTGCACCCGCGCATCCTGACCGTGAAGCTCGACGGCGCCACCAAGGAGGAATTCGTCTGGGGCTTCCGCACCGGCTTCATCACCTTTGCGGACGGCAACGACTACGAGAACGCACCGGTCATGAACGCCCTGGAGAAGAAGGCGATGGGCATCATCCGTGCCCGCATCTCCAACTGCCCGCATCCGTCGCAGACCTTCGTCATCGAGGCGCTTCGCTCCCCCGATTTCCTGAAGCAAAAGGAAGAGAAGTTCCAGATCATGAAGGGACGCGCCCTGAAGACCAAGGAGGTTCTCAACAGCGGCAAGTACGAGAAGGCGTGGGATTACTACCCCTTCAACTCCGGTTACTTCATGTGCCTGAAGCTGAAGACGGTGGATGCCGAGAAGCTGCGCCTGCACCTCCTGGACAAGTACGGCGTCGGCGCCATCTCCACCACCAAGACCGATCTCCGCATCGCCTTCTCCTGCATCGCCGAGAATGACATCCCGGAGCTGTTCGACATCATCTACAAGGCGGTCCAGGACCTGGCATAGCACCTAAAACCCGTTCTATGTTCTACGTTCTAGGTTCTACGTTGTGAATCTAAAAAGCCCCCGTTGCCTGCGACGGGGGCTTTTTTGGCGGGCAATCGGCCTTGGAGTCCGAGAGGGGAGCGCCGCCTGACGCCGGCGGATAAAAGAAAGGGCCTCTGGAAAATCCAGCAGGCCCTTTGTGTATTTGTGTCACGTAGAACGTTGAACGTAGAACTGCCTCTTAATCGATGAGCCGTCCGATGTTGCCGAGGCGGACGCGGAACTTCTCCTTGTCCCAGGACCAGTACTTGATGAAGGCGAGCCCCTTGATCTTGTCCTTGGTCACGAAGCCCCAGAAACGGCTGTCGTAGGAACGGTCCCTGTTGTCGCCCATGACGAAGTAGGATTCGGCGGGCACCTTGACCGGGTCCTTGAAGTCCCTCGGGTTCATCTCCTTGGGAATGGTGTCCTGCTCCTTGTGCACCTCGTGCGGGTTGGCGTACAGCTTCCCGTTCACGAAGACCCGCTTGTCCTTCACTTCGACCACGTCTCCCGGCACGCCGACGACGCGCTTGATGAAGTCCTTGGAGGGGTCCTCCGGGTACTCGAACACTATCACGTCGCCCTGGCGCGGGTCGCGGATCTTCAGTATCCTCGTGTCGGTCAGGGGGATCTTCGCCCCGTAGATGAACTTGTTGACCAGCAGGTGGTCCCCGATCAGCAGGGTATCTTCCATCGATCCGGAGGGGATCTTGAACGCCTGTACGACGAAGGTGCGGATCACCATCGCCAGTAGAACGGCTATCAGGATGGACTCGGCGTATTCCCGGACGATGTGCTTTGCTTTCACGGGCTTCGCCGCCTTGTCCACCGACTGCTCGGACTTGGTGTTGCAGACGTTCTTGTAATCTTCCATATCTTTGAATTCCCCTTTTCAATAATGGGAAGGCGTGCGCCGTCCGGTTGTGGCTAACCTTCTACCTTGAGGATCGCCAGGAACGCCTCCTGCGGGAGCTCCACGTTGCCGACGTTCTTCATCCTCTTCTTCCCCTCTTTCTGCTTTTCGAGGAGCTTGCGTTTCCTGGTGATGTCGCCGCCGTAGCATTTGGCGAGGACGTCCTTGCGCATCGCCTTCACGGTCTCGCGGGCGATGACCTTGGCGCCGACCGCAGCCTGGATGGCGATCTCGAACATCTGGCGCGGAATCAGCTCCTTCATCTTGGAAACCAGTTCGCGGCCTCTGTAGTACGCCTTGTCCTTGTGGATGATCAGGGAGAGGGCGTCGACCACCTCGCCGTTGATCATGATGTTCAGGCGCACCAGTTCGCTCTGCCGGTAGTCCAGGAGTTCGTAGTCGAGCGAGGCGTACCCCTTGGTGATCGATTTCAGCCGGTCGTAGAAGTCGAGCACCACCTCGTTCAGCGGCAGCTCGTAGACGACCATGACGCGGGTGGGGGTCAGGTACTTGATCTCGCGCTGCACCCCGCGCTTCTCCTCGCAAAGCGCCAGGATCCCGCCGACGAAGTCGTTGGGGACGTGGATCGAGGCGAGGATGAACGGCTCCTCCACGTAGGCGATCTCCTGGGTCGGCGGGAGCTGGTTCGCGCTCTGGATGGTGACCAGGGAGCCGTCCGGCTTGTGCACCTTGTAGACGACGGTCGGCGCCGTGGTGATCAGCTCCAGGTTGAACTCGCGCTCCAGGCGCTCCTGGATGATCTCCATGTGCAAAAGCCCCAGGAACCCGCAGCGGAAGCCGAAGCCGAGCGCCAGGGAGGTCTCCGGGTCGTAGGAGAAGGAGGAATCGTTCAGTTTCAGCTTGGCGAGCGCGTCGCGCAGCTGCTCGTACTGCGAGGTGTCGATCGGGTAGAGCCCGGAGAACACCATCGGCTTCACTTCCTTGTAGCCGGGGAGGGCGGCGTCGCACGGGGCGTGCAGCAGCGTCACCGTGTCGCCTACCTTGGCGTCGGAGACCTCCCTGATCCCGGCGATGATGAACCCGACCTCGCCGGCGCTGAGCGCCGCGGTCTCGCGCATCTCGGGGGAGAACACGCCGGCCTTCAGTACCTCGTGGGTCCTCTTGTTCGACATGAGCTGGATCTTGTCGCCCTTTTTCACCGAACCGTCGATGATGCGCACCAGGATGATGACCCCCTGGTACTGGTCGTACCACGAGTCGAAGAGGAGCGCCTTCAAGGGCTTGTCCGGGTCTCCCACCGGAGGGGGGATCTTCTTGACGATCTCTTCCAGGATCTCCTTGGTGCCGATCCCTTCCTTGGCGCTGGCGAGGACGGCGTCATGGGTGTCGAGGCCGATGATCTCCTCGATCTCGGCCTTCACCCGCTCCGGCTCGGCGGCGGGAAGGTCGATCTTGTTCAGGACAACGAAAACCTCGAGGTTCGCGTCGAGCGCCAGGTAGACGTTGGCGAGCGTCTGCGCCTCGACTCCTTGCGATGCGTCGACCACGAGGAGGCCCCCTTCGCATGCGGTCAGCGAGCGGGAGACCTCGTAGGTGAAGTCGACGTGTCCCGGGGTGTCGATGAGGTTGAGTACGTACTCTTTGCCGTTGTCGGCCTTGTAGTTGAGCCGGACGGTCTGTGCCTTGATGGTGATGCCGCGTTCCCTCTCCAGGTCCATCTTGTCCAGGAACTGGTCCTGCTTATCGCGGGAGGAGACGGTGCCGGTGAATTCGAGGAGGCGGTCTGCAAGTGTAGACTTGCCGTGGTCAATGTGGGCGATGATGGAAAAGTTGCGAATGTGCTCGATTACCATATAGTCCTTATCCGGCGGAGGTTAACTCATGAATGATATAGAACCGACTGTTAATTGTAAAGGGATTTCTGGGTTGCTAACGAGGAGGCGAGGAGGATGACGGGGGAGTCGAAGGCAGGCTTAGCGCAGCAGAGGGCGGTTTAGCCCCCTCCCCCGGAGGGGGAGGGTTTGGGAGGGGGAAAGCTCATACGTAGGCTCGTCCCCCCTCCGGGGGGAGGAGCTTGGGACGCAGTATCGGACGTCTGAGAGGTTCGAATTCAGGCGAGCGTGAACTGCCCCACCAGGCGCTGCAGGTCCCGGGCTAGGCCCGACAGGTGGCTCGCGGCGGTGGCGCAGGTGTGAGCCCCTTGGAGGTCACCTGCACCATGTAGGGAGAAAATTTATGGTGTCCTTGCGCGCCTGCGGGTTTCCTGCGCTCTCTGTGTCATTTGCTGCAGCTTGGTCCCCTGGACGAGATATGCCTGGTAACCCTGCTTGAACGCGGCCAACAGCTCCTTTTCCTTCGGGTTGAGGTCATACTTCAGGAATTTCGCCTTCGCTCAAAAGGCACACATGCGTGACAGCCGTGCTCAGTTCCTCTTCATCCGTAGCCATCACATGCATCTTGTGCAGCCCCGTCGTTACTATCGCTATCAGTGTGATAACCGCTATTGCCACCAGAAAGAGGCATTTTGTCTTAACCTTGAGGTTCATCCAGAAGTTCATTGTCGGCTCCTTACGCAGTTGTTCAGCGACATTTAATAAATTCAAAATAGCTACGGTGTTTTCAGAAGTATCGGTACTGTGGCCTGCTGCCGTTGTAACTCTGCAGCATCATGTTACAGTTTTTATGACTGCCTTGGTGCCCTTCAGGCCCTTAGCGTTTTGTCACAACTAACCCATTCAAGGAGCAAATCGTGTCAGCCATTTCCGACGTAATACCGGCATATTGCGCACCAGACTTCACGCGCCCCAAACTGGCCGATGCACCTGTGGCAAAGGTCGTCGCAGCGCCTCTCGACGGCGTCCTCCCCGACAATTTCCACGCCACCTCCAACTATCCCGAATATGTGCACCTGCAGGGAGGGGAGTGGCTCCTGGCGCCAGAAAGCCGGATGGACTGCGTGATGGTGCTGAGGGGGAACGCGCTCGACGTCGTGGAGCCGCGCCGGGTAAAAAAGGGGGACCCGGTCGTCGTGGGAAGGACCGAAAACGGCGAGGAGGGGATCTACGTCCACATCGGCGGCTTCATGAGCCTGGCGGAACCGTTCGCCGACAAGTTCTCCTTCCGAAGCCGCGGCACCAGGGAGACCCCTTTCTCCCGTTCCTACGACGAGCTGTACCAGGTGCTGCGCCACGACCGGGAGCACGGCTACATCGTCTGGGTGCTGGGGCCCGCGGTCGCCTTCGACATGGACAGCCGCAACGCCATGCAGGGGCTGATCGAGAAGGGGTATTGTCACGCCCTCCTCGCCGGGAACGCCCTGGCTACCCACGACCTGGAGGCGGCGCGTTTTCGGACCGGGCTCGGGCAGGACATCTACACGCAGACCCTGTTGCCGCTCGGGCATTACAACCACCTGGACGTCATCAACCAGGTTCGCCTGAGGGGGGGGATCGGCAACACCATCGACGATCTGGAACTGAAGGACGGCATCATGTACGCCTGCGGGAAACAGGGGATCCCGTACGTCCTGGCCGGGTCCATTCGTGACGACGGGCCGCTTCCCGAGGTGATAGCCAACGCATACGAGGCGCAGGATGCCATGCGGGTGCATGCCCGTCGCGCCACCACCGTTATCGCCGTGGCCACGCAGCTGCACTCGATCGCCTTCGGCAACATGGTGCCGAGCTATCAGATTAGGCCCGACGGCGCCATCCGCCCCGTGTTCTTCTACGTGGTGGACATGACGGAGTTCTGCGTGGACAAGCTGGCGAACCGGGGGTCGGCGCAGGCCGTGGCGCTTCTGACCAACGCGCAGGACTTCGTGGTAAACCTGTGGAACAACCTGAAGCAGGGAGAGAAAGCGTGACCGTGAAAAAGGTGAGAATCATAGGTGTACCGGTCGATCTGGGCCAGGAACAGCGCGGCGTGGACCTGGGCCCCGGTGCGCTCCGCTACGCCGGGCTCTCGAGCCGACTGACCGATCTGGGGTACGAGGTTGAGGACATGGGAAACCTGCAGGTCCCGGTGCGTGACGTCCTGGACGGTGAGCGGGAGGTTCACTATCTCCCTTCGATCCGCAAGGTATGCGAGGCGGTTTATCAGGCGGGGCGTGACGCCATCGATGACGGGGTGCTCCCGATCTTCATGGGAGGCGACCACTCCCTCGCCATCGGGTCGATCGGCGGCGTCACCCATGACGAGCCGGCTGGAGTGGTCTGGATCGACGCCCACGGGGACTTCAACACCCCCGGCACCTCGCCGACGGGGAACATCCACGGCATGGCCGTCGCGGCGCTTTTGGGGGATGGTTTCGAGGAACTGGTGCAAGTCGGGCGCCACGGCGCGAAGCTCAAGGCGGCGGATATCGTGATGATCGGGCTGCGCGAACTCGACCCGCAGGAGAAGGTTCGCCTGCGGGAAAGCGGCGTGGCGGTCTACACCATGAGGGACGTCGACGAATTGGGGATGGGTTGCGTGGCGCGGGAGGCACTGGGCAAGCTGAGCCACCTGTCGCGGATTCACGTCAGCCTCGACCTGGACGGGCTCGATCCGATAGAGGTTCCGGGGGTAGGGACCACCTCGCCCGGAGGGCTCACCTACCGGGAGGCGCAGTTGCTGATGGAGATCATCGCGGACTCGCGGCAGCTCTGTTCGCTCGACCTGGTGGAGATAAACCCGATCCTGGACCAGCGCAACCGGACCGCGAAGATCGCCGTCGAGTTAGCCGCCTCCGTGTTCGGGGCGACCATCATCTGAGGCAACAGGGGTCAGCCCTCACAGAAGCTACTTCTTGATCGTGGCATCCTCAATCACCAACTTGTTCCTGCTTTGGGAGTCAACGACGACAGTACCGGTGATGGTGACCATTTAGCCCACCACTGGCCTGTCGACCTCGGAAATGCAAAGTAGGTCGTGGGTCCCCTTATTCGGGTCTCCGGTACCATCCTGGAGATGTGTCCAGATTTTCCCCATGATGTTGGGAGTCACCTTGACCGCCTGCCCGTGAACCACTACCTTTTTCTTCTCGAGGACGGCACTGTTTTTATAAACTTCCTCAATGGTGTAGCTAGTCGATACAGCTGCAGCACCGGATTTCTTGCCGCTCGTCACCGGCGTTGATCCGGGCTTATCGGCAGCCATGGCTATTGCAGCGATAAGGCAACAAAGTGATGTGGACAGCAATATGCGTTTCTTCATACGATCTCCTGTCAGGGTTGCCCCTTCGGCTTTCCTTGAGCTTCAAGGTTTCTCTTGATCGACAAATCTTCCCCGATACTTCGACGATCCCAAACAGCGCTCAAAAACAAACTGGCAGATTCTCGTCCCGGGATAAAGCGCCAGTGGGCTATGGCCCAAATTGACGATTTCCAGCACCTGGTGATTTGAAATGCCCGGCTGCATGAATCCAGCTGTCACATGCACGGCCAGGCCAAAACGGGCGAAGCGGCTCCGACCCTCCAACCATCCCGCGATTGTCTCGGCAAGCGTTATGCGTTCCCTGGTAATGCCCAGAACCATTTCGCAAGGGGATATCGAAATATACTCCCCGTCTGCCAATGACACCAATTCCGTAACATCGGCAAAATCCGATTCATTATGCACATGGTACATTCCCGTCTGTTTTTTGAAAATTCTGAAGTCGTTCCCCAATGTCAAATCGACAGATCCGGGTCCGATCTGGGAATCCTCCAGTGGATCGATGATTATTTCGCCTCGACTGATTGCGGCCCGTATTTCCTGGCCTACCAATATCGACATCTTCTATCCTCCCTGCTTTCCGAACTTTCGTAAAAACCCTGCTCCAAGTTAGTTTGGAACATTGCCGACCAGGCGGGTGAAAAAATCGGGAACGGCAGTTTCAAAAGTCTGCCGCCTGCCGCTAACCGGGTGAGTGAAAGAGATCGACCGGGCGTGCAGCGCCAGGTTCGAACAGCCATCGTTCCCCTTGCCGTATTTCCGATCCCCCACGACGGGGTTGCCCTTTTCCGACAGGTGCACCCGTATCTGGTGTTTGCGGCCGGTGAGCAGGTGGATTTCCAGCAGGCTGAAATCCTTGATCTCTTTCAGGACCGTATACTCGGTATGGGACAGCTTCCCCAGTGCCGGGTCGGGGGTGGAATAGACCGTAAAGGCACTGTTCTCTGCCAGATAGCTGCTGATCGTCCCGGCTTTCGGCATAAGCCGGCCATGGACGATGGTAAGGTAGCGTTTGTCGGTCTCCTCCCAGTGTCCCTGCAGAAAAATCTTGGCCGCTTCGCTCTTGGCAAGGATCAGGATGCCGGAGGTGTCCCGGTCCAGGCGATGGACGATGTAGGCTCGGTTGCGGGAGCGGGGGTCCCCTTTGCGGACATACTCGTTGACGATGGTATGGACCGTTCGCGTCTTGTCCCGGTCCGTCCCCATGGTCAGGAGGCCGCACGGTTTTTCAACCACGATGACGTCCTTGTCCTCGTGAAGGATCGTAATGCCTTTGGGTTGGTATTTCGCCGGCGGACGTTTGGTGGCAGACATGGCAGCTCCCTGAAAACAAAAACCACAGGGGTGGTTTCCTGTGGTTTGAATGTGCTCCGTGTATAGCACGCCGCCTGTGCGGCGGCAATGGGTTTGTTGCGGAGCGGTTCAGCTCATTCCGGCGCTTTTACGGATCAGATGCTGTTCAGGTCGATCATCTCTTCCCCCATCACATACTCCGTTTTGGCGTCCCGGGAGGCGTCAGCGAGACGGGCCACTATGCGCCGGATCTTGTCGAATTCAAGCTTCAGGTCCGACAGATGTGCGAGCGCTTCCTCATCCCCTTCGCCCAGCTGTTTGGACGCAAGGTGGAGATGCCACAGGATCGCGGTCAACGGGTTGTTGAACTCATGGCTGATCGCCACGGCCATCTCCCGCAACAGTTTCAGCCTTTCGAGTTCGACCGCCATCTGTTTCTCTCTTCTTGAGGCCAAATGGAGAGAGATGCGCGCCACGAGTTCCTCGGGGTAGAAAGGCTTCACGATGTAATCATCCGCCCCCGCCTCGAACCCCTTTACCTTTTCCCCTCCCGTGTCGCAGCTGGTGAGGAAAATGACTGGAATCTCCCGAGTCCTGGTATCCCCCTTCAACTGCCGACAGATATCATAGCCATCCATCCCCGGCAGGTTGATATCCAGAAGAATCAGATCCGGATTGGTTTCAACTGCGGCGGCCATTGCCGATGCGCCGTTTTCTTCCAGCGTAACCTGATACTCCCCCCCGAGAATGTCTAGCAACTGGGCCTGCGACACCTTGCTGTCTTCTACGGCGAGTATCTGTTTCATCGTAGGATTTCCTTTACTTCTCCATCAGGCTTTGGTTCCTCGCAGGCCATGAGGAATATATGGCATGCCTCATGTGTTGTAAATTAAAAAACCGTGCATCAACGGCTGGCTCGCCTAAGGAGGACAGCCCCCACCGCGACCCTCCCCCTTGAAGGGGGAGGGAGGATGGTTACTGTATCTGTCCGTCCCTGACGCAGATGACGTACTCGGCCTTGCAGGCTATCTCGTTGTTGTGGGTCACTACGACGACTGTCTTTCCCTGCGCGTGCAGGTTACGCAATATTTCCAGGACCTCGGCCTCGGCGGCGGAATCGAGGTTGCCGGTCGGCTCGTCCATGAGCAGGATGGCAGGATCGTTGGCAAGGGCGCGGGCGATGGCGACGCGCTGCTGCTGCCCCCCCGAGAGCTGTGACGGCTTCGAGTCCGCCTTTTCCGCGAGCCCCACCTGCGCCAGGAGCTTCATGGCGCGCTCCGCCTGCTCCTTTTCGGGGACCCCGGCCAGCATGGCGGCAACCTCCACGTTCTCCTTGGCCGTGAGCCCCTGCAGCAGGTTGAAGAACTGGAACACGAACCCGATCTTCTCCCCCCGCAGTTGCGCCAACCGGCTGTTGTCCAGGCTGCCGATCTCCACCCCTTCCAGGAAGACTGACCCCTTTGTCGGGTGATCTAGACCGCCCAGCAGATGCATCAATGTGCTCTTGCCATGGCCGGAGGGGCCGACGATGCAGGTGAAGGAGCCTTTCTTTATCTCCAGCGTGACGCCGCGCAGCGCCTGGGTTGTGACGGCTCCGGTTTGGTAACTTTTTTCGAGATTTTCCGTCCTTATGATCGCGTCACTCATAGCTGATCGCCTCCACCGGCGACAGCCTCGCCGCACGCCAGGCCGGGTAGACGCCTGCGAGGATGGCTACCACGGCGGAAAAGAGGATCGATCCCACGACGGTCTTGAGATCGATCATGGCGCCCACACCGGAGCCCTTTACAAAGGAGGTGAAGGCGTTCTGGCTGATGTAGGGGGCGGCGGTGATGGAGACCAGCAGCCCCAGCACCACGCCGGTTGCACCGCCGATGATGCCGTAGAAACCGGACTCCAGCAGGAAGATGGTGAAGATGGTCCGCTGTGTCGCACCCAGCGCCTGCAGGATGCCTATCTCGCGCTTTCTCTCGTAGGTGGCGGTCAGCATGGTGTTCACGATGCCGAAGGCGGCGGCGAGGACGGAAACGGACGCGATCATCTGGAGCGTGATGTTCACCGTGCCGACAATGGAGAGGACCGACTTGAGCATCTGCTTGTCGGAGACTACCCCAAGGTTCGTCGCCTCCCTGATCTGCTCGACGTACCTGTCGGTGAGGGCGAGGTTGTCGACCTTCACGGCCAGGTAGGAGACCTTGTTGCTGGCCTTGTAAAGCCTCTGGGCCAGGGGGAGGGGGAGAAAGACGGTGACATCGTCCCTGCCGCCGGTCTCCTTGAGCACACCCTTGACCGGAATGCTCTCGCCGCGCACCGTGATGGTCGAGCCGGTGTCGAGCTTGAAGAGTTCGGCCGCCGCGGAACCGACTACGGCCGCGCTCTCGTCGGGGCCGGAAAAATAGGCCCCCTTGGCGATCTCCCATCCCTTGAAAGCCTTCATCGCCGCGACATCCACGCCGTTGACGGAGACGGGCTTGTTGGCGACCGCGCTCTTCTCGGTAAGCACCGGGACGGCGCTCAATCCCCGGATCGCCCGGATCTTGGCCACTTCATCCATGGTGATGTTGGACGGGAGTATTTCCCCGGTGAGGATGGAGACCTGCTCGTAGGCGCAGGAGCCTATGGGCGTTACGATGAGATTCGCGCCGAGAGCCGCGGACTCGCGGTTGATCTCGCTCTTCAGGCTTCCTCCCATGGAGAGGAAGGTGACGAACGAGGCGATCCCTATGGTGATCCCCATAAGGGTAAAGACGAACCGGCCGCGCCGCCTCGTTATGTTCCTGATGACAAGTTTTGAGAGGGTCATTTACCCTCCGATCTTGTGATTCTTCACGACCGTCATCTTCTGCGCGGTGAAGACGTAGCCTTTCTCGAGCTTCTGGAACGCCCCGGTCAGCTTGACCTCGTCGCCGACGACAGGATGTTTCCCCTGGTACTTCACCGGGATGAAGATCTTGTTGCAGTTGGCGCTTTTGCACTGCAGTTCCTTGATGTCCATGATGCCGAACACGGAGTTGTCGTACTGCGATGTTCCAGCCATAATCCCCGTCACGTTGATGGTCCCGGTGAAGGCGCTCGGATCGGAGCCGATGTCGTTGACGTTCAGAAGCTTGGCCTCCCCCTGTTTGGCGAGGCCGAAAGCGACGACTACGCCGATGAGAAGTGCTACCGCTATGTAGATGTACTTTTTCATACTGTTGAATCTCCTATAGAAATTTGGATTGAAACAAAAACTTCAAGCCTTTAGCGCAGAGTACGCGGAGCACCGCTGAGAACGCAGAGGAGACCCGAACCCTTAAGAGGTTCAGCCCTTACAGCTTTCCCCGCGTTCTCTGCGCGCAGTCTCCGCGTCCTCCGCGTAACTGCTTTTTAGGTTGGAATGGTTAGGCGTTTTCGGGTGGGTATTCTATGCTGCGAACGTAGGCGCTCAGCTGGTAGGCTACCGGGGAGATAGGCGAAAGGGGTTCTCCGACCCAACTGCGCTGCAGCGTGACAATGGGGGAGAGTATCATGCTGATGCAGGCGAAACAGGGGCAATCGGGAGTGGAACAGTGACCAGCGGCAGGCGCACCTGTCGTGTCCTGGCTGTCAGCAGCACAGCATGATTTGGACTGGGCTGTCTCGAGCAGGGTGCCGGCTGTGGCGGTCAGGCCGCTCAACGTGAGCAGCGAGATGACCAGCATGAGACCGGCAACTATGCGCAGGGGAAGTTTCTTCACGGGAAACACTTTATTGAGTTTGTCGGCAGGTTGTCAAGCTCAAAAGCGGACAGTGAAGATTCCGCCGCAGTCACAGCCGTTTGGAGAAGATGATCCATAGTCAGAGAAGCCGCCCGTGCCATCGCCGATGGGGAGAGATGACACGGGCCGAAGTGCGAATGAGATGTACGACGGTCTCTGTCTCAGTAGCCGCGAACGATGACCTCGAGCTGTCCGTCGTTGGGGCAGAAGATCAGGCCGTGGACAGGGACGTCCTTGGGGATCAGGGGGCTCGACCTGATGATGGAGACGACCCGCTCCACGTTCTCCTCGGGGCAGGCGAAGGCCCCGAGCCACTGCCCGAGGTCCGGAACCAGCGCTTCTATCGCCTGGGGATCGATCCCTCTCTCCACCATCAGTCCTTTCAGCTTTTCAGCGTCGACCGACGACATGCCGCAGTCCTTGTGGCCGATGACGAAGATTTCCTCCACGCCGAGCAGGAATATGGCCGCGACGAGGCTGCGGATCACCCCTCCCTGCGGATCGACCAGGGTATTGCCCGCGTTCTTGATGATCTTCGCATCGCCGCGCTTGATCCCCATGGCGGGCTCGAGGAAGTCGACGAGGCGGGTGTCCATGCAGGTGAAGATGGCGAACTGTTTCTTGGGGTCCTTGGGTAGGGGCGGAAAGGCGCCGGGGCGAACGAAGCTCTGATTTACGTCCAGGATCTTGTCGAGAAGTTTCATTGGTTCCGCTTCCTTGGTTAATGTATTCAAATGTGTTTTCACAGGAGAGATGTCTTTTAAGCCAGATGACGATGTTAGTCAAGGAAAAGTGATCCCCCTCCCGGAGCGGGAGGGGGAGACTGGTGCGGCAGGTTTACCTGAAGTTACGGGAATCCTAGAAGTTCTGTGCGTCCACGACTGCGATGGCGGCCATGTTGACGATGTCGCTTACGTCGTCGCCGCGCTGCAGCACGTGCACCGGCTTGTTCATCCCCATGAGGATGGGGCCTATCGCCTCGGCGCCTCCCAGGCGGTGCAACAGCTTGTAGCAGATGTTGCCGGAGTTGAGGTCCGGGAAGATCAGGATGTTGGCCGTCGTGTTCAGCTTCGAGAAGGTGAACCCTTCGAGAAGTTCGGGGACGACGGCGGTGTCGGCCTGCATCTCGCCTTCCACGATCAGCTCGGGCGCGCGCTCCTTGACTATCTCCACTGCGCGTTTCACCTTCCTCGCCTGCGGGTGATCGACGGAGCCGAAGTTGGAGAAGGAGAGCATGGCGACGCGCGGCTCGAGGTCGAGCATGCGCACCTTCTCTGCGGCGAGTATCGCCGTCTCGGCCAGTTCCTCCGGCGTCGGGTCGATGGTGACCGTGGTGTCGGCCAGGAAGTAGACACCCTTCTTGAAGACCATCATGTAGAGGCCGTGCACGCTGGAGAGCCCTTCCTTTTTCCCGAGCACCTGCAGCGCCGGGCGGATGGTCTCCGGGTAATGGGTGTCGATGCCGCCCAGAAGCGCATCGGCATGCCCCATGTTCACCATCATGGTTCCGAAGTGGGCGCGGGACTTGCGCCGGATGATGCGCCGGCACTCGGACATGGTGAGACCCTTGCGTTGCCGCAGGCGGTACAGTTCCTCGGCGTATCCCTCGGTCAGCTCGGACACGGACGGGTCCTCGATCTGGACGTCGAGGTCGAGGTTGAGATCGTCCATCTTCTGCTCGATCTTCTTCCTGTCGCCGACCAGAATCGGCACGCAGATCCCTTCCTCCACCAGCACCTGGGCGGCGCGCAGGATCTTCTCGTCCTCACCCTCGGAGAAGACGACCTTCTTCGGGTCGCTCTTCGCCTTGTTGATGATCATGCGCATGATCTCTTTCGATTTACCCTGCGACGACTCCAGCTGCTCGATGTACTTCGCCATGTCAGTGATCGGCTGGCGGGCTACACCGGTGTCCATCGCCGCCTGCGCGATGGCGGGGGCGACGTGCAGGAGGACGCGCGGGTCGAAAGGCTTGGGGATGATGTAGCTGGGGCCGAAGCTGAACTTCTCGTTGCCGTAGGCCTTGCTGACGGAGTCGGGCACCTCTTCGCGGGCGAGGCTCGCCAGCGCCTTGACGGCGGCGAGCTTCATCTCCTCGTTGATGGCGGTGGCTCTGACGTCGAGCGCGCCGCGGAAGATGAAGGGGAAGCCGAGCACGTTGTTCACCTGGTTCGGATAGTCGGAGCGCCCGGTGGCGATGATGACGTCGCCGCGCACCGCGTGCGCCTCTTCCGGGGTGATCTCCGGGTCCGGGTTCGCCATGGCGAAGATGATCGGGTTGGGGGCCATGGAACGGACCATTTCGGCGGTGAAAGCGCCCTTGGCGGAGAGTCCGAAGAGGACGTCGGCGCTGGAGGCCGCCTCCTCCAGGGTGCGCAGGTGGGTGTCGGCGGCGAAGAGTTCCTTGTAGGGGTTCATCCCCTCGACGCGTCCCTTGTAGATGACACCCTTGGTGTCGCACATGATCATGTTGTTCGGCTGCACGCCGAGGGCGATGGCGAGCTTGGCGCAGGAGTTGGCCGAGGCGCCGGCGCCGTTGACGACGATGCGGATGTCCTCGATCTTCTTCTCGACCAGCATCAGCGCGTTCAAGAGGGCGGCGGAGCAGATGATGGCGGTTCCGTGCTGGTCGTCGTGGAACACCGGGATCTTCATGGTCTTCTTGAGCTGCTCCTCGATGTAGAAGCACTCCGGGGCCTTGATGTCCTCCAGGTTGATGCCGCCGAAGGTCGGCTCCAGGAGCTGGACCGCCCTGATGATCTCGTCCGGATCCTCAGTGTCCAGTTCTATGTCGAAGACGTCGATGTCGGCGAAGCGCTTGAAGAGGACCCCCTTCCCCTCCATGACCGGCTTGCCGGCGAGCGCCCCCAGATTCCCAAGGCCGAGGACGGCGGTGCCGTTGGAAACGACGGCGACCAGGTTTCCCTTGGCGGTGTACTTGTAGGCGTCTTCGGGGTTTAGCTGGATCGCCAGGCACGGTTCGGCGACTCCGGGAGAGTAGGCAAGCGACAGGTCTGCTGCTGTCTGGCACGGCTTGGTGGCAATGACTTCGATCTTCCCTTTTCTGCCGCTGCTGTGATATTCAAGCGCTCCTAGTTTTTTGCTCATTTGCTTCTCCTTTGACTCAGCTGATGCGCGGATGCCCGCCCTTTGACAAAGCTTTGCCGCGAATTACTTCGTTACTACTACAAGAACCTTCACTTCCTTGCCATCGTGGCTTAGAAGCCTGTGTCCCATGGTCGATTCGAAATAGAGGGAGTCCCCCTCGTGCAGGGTGATTGTCTGATCGTCCAGCAGGAAATCGGCGTTTCCCTTCATGATGTAGATGAACTCCTCGCCGTCATGGCTGTAGGTGTTCGCCTCCGGGGCCTTCTCGGTGAGCGTCACCATGAAGGCGTCCATCTTCTTGTTCTGCTTGTAAAAGGAGAGCGACTCGTAGAAATAGCCCTGCTTGGTCCCTTCCTTGGAGATGACCCGCGGCACCACGTGGCGTTCGCTGGCGCGCACCACCTCGAACTTGCGCTCGTCGTCATCCTCGCTGAAAAACTGGGCCAGCTTCACGTCGAAGAACTTGGCGATCTTGGAAAGGGTCGCTATGGGGGGGGAAACGTTGTCGTTCTCGATCTGCGAAATCAGCGCGGGGGAGAAGCCCGTCTCCTTGGCTACTGCCTGGAGAGTGAGCTTTCTTGCCAAACGCAGTTTCTTAATTCTCGGACCGATGTTGTACTCTGACATGGTTGCTCCTGTAAAACCGATAATCCGGCGTTTTACTTTCACTAAAATTATTCAGTTTTGATAAAATGTCAATTCAATTCTGGAAATGGTAAAAAAAATTAATTTGCCGGCCGGTGCAACGGAGCGTTTCCGACCCGACTGTAAAGGCGTTATATTGCTGATAAAAAGCGTCGAAGAAGTGGAGGTTTCGTTGGACTAAAATAACGTTTCTGCGAAAGGGGGATATCTGCTGCCTGAAAAATCGACGATGCCGCGTGCAGGCGCGGGGCGGCCTTACCCGTGAGACGGGTGGCGCGGGGTTGCGGTGGAGTCGTTCTAGTTCTTGATGTTGTTGTTGAGTTCCGCAAGGAGCGTATCGATGTCAACCTTGTGCACCGTGGCGCCGTGCTCGAGCTGCTCGAACTCCGCGATCTGGCAGTCGTAGCAGTCGAGACCGTAACGGGAGAAGACCGGAAGCGTCTCGGGGTAGCGCCTGAGGATGTCCGTTATAGTCATATCCTTCGTGATCACGTGAACCTCCGAAATCGGGACAATCAAGGACGGAATTTGTGGTCCAGTGCGCTCTTGACCAGCGGCGGCACCAGCTTGTCGATCGGCCCGTTCAGGTTGCTCACCTCTTTGACGATGGAGGAGGAGAGGTAGCTGTACGGGACCGAGGTCATCATGAAGAGTGTTTCCACCTCGCGGGTGATGCTGCGGTTCATCTGGGCGAGCTGGAACTCGAACTCGAAGTCGGAGACTGCGCGCAGGCCGCGGATGATCACGGTGGCCTCGCAGCGGCGGACGTAGTCGACGAGGAGGCCGTCGAAGGTGTCGACCTTCGCCTGCGGGCGGTCCTTCAGGATCTCGGTGAGGAGCTCGATTCGTTCCTGCACGCTGAAAAGCGCGTTTTTTTCCGAATTCCTGGCCACGGCCACGATGACGCCGTCGAAGATCTTGAGGGCGCGGTCGATGATGTCGAGGTGACCGTAGGTGACGGGATCGAAAGAGCCTGGATAAACGGCTATTTTCAGGGGCACTTTTCACCTCTGTCAGAAAGGGTTAGAAAGGAGAGTGCGGTGTCGCCGTAGATGCGCCGTTCGCTCTCCTGCAAGTTTCCGAAACCGGTCGGGATGTTCTCCTTGGCGGAGAATTCCGCGACCACCGTGGATCCCGGGTCGATGAGGGGCGAGTTCGAGAGTATCCCGAGCAGCCGCTCCGTGTGCCCCTCGGCGTAAGGTGGGTCGAGGAACACCAGGTGAAAGGGGCGCTCGCTGCGCTCGAGCCGTTTCAGGGCCGCCGCCGCCTCCTGCACCACGACCTTCGCGGAGTCGGCGTACCGGGTGATCTCCAGGTTCTTGCGGACCAGTTCGGCCGACTCGCGGTGCGAATCGATGAAGACCGCGTAATCGGCGCCCCGGCTGAGCGCCTCGATCCCCAGGCTCCCGCTGCCGGCGAAGATATCCAGGACCCGCATGCCGTCCAGTTCGCCCAGCCGGCTCAAAAGGATGCTGAAAAGCGCTTCCTTGACGCGGTCGGCCGTGGGGCGCACCCGCAGGTTCTTCGGGGCCAGCAGTTGGCGGCCGCGCGCGGCGCCTGCGATCACCCGCATCCGGTAACCCCCCTGAAACGCTCTTTCATATAAGGCAAGGAATCCTTCGTACGTCCATATTCAGGCGGAGAAAGGTAACTACCGAGTCACAAAAGGGAGTATTCCATCCGACCACAGCTCTATTAGCACGAATGTTTACTTAACGTCAATGAACTTTGCTGTTGACACTGTTACGGCCCGGTATATAAATTACCTATTTTTTAGCTGACTTATCTAGGGGGGCTGATGAGAGACGGGCTAGCCATGGAGCGGATGGACCTCGCGGGGTACGCGGCCACCAGCGCCGGTTCCAGGGGGCGCAGGTACCAGGAGGAGTTCAGGGACAACCGTCCCGCCTTCGAGAGGGACCGCGACCGCATCATTCATTGCGCGGCGTTCCGTCGCCTGGAATACAAGACGCAGGTCTTCGTCAACCACGAGGGCGATTACTACCGCACCAGGCTCACCCATTCCCTCGAGGTCGCCCAGATAGGGAAGGGGATCGCGCGCAGGCTCGGGCTGAACGAGGAGTTGACCGAGACCCTGGCGCTCGCCCACGATCTCGGGCACACCCCTTTCGGCCACACCGGGGAGGAGGTGCTGAACCGCCTCATGGAAGGGTCCGGTGGTTTCGAGCACAACCTGCAGTCGCTCAGGGTGGTCGACGAGTTGGAGGAGCGCTATCCCAACTTCAACGGCCTGAACCTCTCCTGGGAGGTGCGGGAGGGGATCGTCAAGCACTCCTCGCAGTACGACGCCCCGGCCGGGGTGCTTACGGAGTTTCTCCCGGGCACGGTACCGACCATAGAAGGACAGCTCATCAACTTCGCCGACGAGATCGCCTACAACAACCACGACATAGACGACGGGCTGAAGTCCGGATACATCAACCTGAACCAGTTGAGGAAGATGGACCTCTGGAACGAGGTGCACGAGGGGATCCTGCGGAAGTACCCGGCGATAGACGTCGAGCGCGGCATATGCCAGACGGTGAGCGCGCTGATCGGCGTCCTGATCACCGACCTGGTGCAGACCACCGCGGCGACCATCGACAAACTGCAGATAAAGACGCAGGAAGATCTGCGCCGCGTGAATCTCCCGGTGGTCTCGTTCAGCCCGGCCATGACCGAGCGCAACGCCGAGCTGAAGCGCTTCCTGTTCCAGAACCTGTACCGCCACTACAAGGTGGAGCGGATGCGGGTCAAGGCCGAGCGCTACCTGGCCGAGTTGTTCGAGGTGTACGTGAAGCACCCGACGCTTTTACCCATGAAGCACCAGGTCAAGATGGAGCGCGAGGGGCGGGAGAGGGTTATCTGCGACTACATCGCGGGGATGACGGACCGTTTCGCGCTGGACGAGTTCAAGAGGCTCTTCGAGCCTTACGAGCGGGTTTGAACTTTATCGACCAGTAACGCCTCCCCCCGGAGGGGCATGAAAAAGGGGACAGGCTACTTTTAGTGACATCGCTGGAAAAAGCAGCCTGTCCCCTTACTTTGTGTCCCCTTACTTTGTCGACCAGTAACGCTCCTCCCCCCGGAGGGGGGAGGTTGGGAGGGGGGAAGACTGGCTGGCGCTCCCCCTCCCTGGCCCTCCCCCTCCGGGGGAGGGGACAATGTGCTGTTTTCCCCTTAGCGTGTCGGTTTTCCTCTGTGCCTCTGTGTCAGCGCCTTTCAGGTTTTTGCATGAAAAAAGGCGGGGTGGTTTTCCCCGCCTTACCTTTGCGCCGCATATTCAATGTAGCTCTTTACTTCGCCGCCTTAGGCAGCTCGAGCTTCGGCTCCTTCGCGGCCTTGTAGAGCAGGAGGGTGCGGCCGAGCACCTGCGCGGTTTCCGCCCCGCAGGCGGTGCAGAGTTCCTCGGCGACCGAGTGGCGGTCCATGAGGCAGCTCTCCAGCACCTTCACCTTGATCAGCTCGTGGCTCTCCAGCGCCTCGGACGTCTCCTTGGTCAGCGCCTCGCTGACGTCACCCTTTCCTACCAGGATCACCGGCTTCAAGTTGTGCCCGAGCGCGCGGAGAAATCTCTTCTGCTTTCCTGTCAACATCTTCTTCTTCCTTTGTACCTTCGCAACGCCGGCATCCCGTATCCGGCCTCCAACGTTCCCGCCCCCGGAGGGGGAGGGTCAGGGAGGGGGGATACCGCCCGGCCGCAGCAAAAAGCCTGTTGTATTCCGATAATTGGTGCGAGCTTTATAACACTTCGCCCCGTACATGGCAAGGGCGCTGCACTGGTGCCGTCTCCCCTTCAAGGGGAGGGTCAACCCATCCCCCTCCTGACCTCCCCCTGAAGGGGGGGACGGTACAGCCGAAGTTCAGCGCCAATCAGGTTCAGATAGAGCCTGAGAGAGCGGTAGAGGTCGTACTTGGGCGCTGTTGAAGGTAAGAATTTCCGGGATAATAAGGCCTTGGAATTGTTACTTTATCTTAATCTTTTTCTTGATCTGATTCACGCTCTTTTGCTTGACTCTCACCGGGCTCGGTGCTACTTTTACTCAAATTTACAGACGACCTTTTAATTTAGCCCCGTGAGGTTAGCAAAGGTGAAGCATAAAGCACTCTTTTACCATCTATGAGAAGAGCCTTTTCGCCCTTTGCGCGAAAAGGCTCTTTTTTTAGTCCCTTGCCACCGCCACCCAGGCGGCGATTCCTTCAACGAGAACAGGCGCATACGCCGATAATGGGAGGTTATTATGGCTGAGAATACGGTGATACTGGACGGTACCGGCGTAAAAAGGGCGCTGACTCGAATCGCCCACGAGGTGCTGGAAAAGAATAAGGGAGTCGAAGGTTTGGTGCTGGTCGGGATCAGGACCGGCGGGGTCTACCTCGCACAGGAACTCGCTGCCCGCCTGAACGAGATCGAGGGTGTCGAGGTTCCGGTGGGGGCGGTGGACATCACCATGTACCGCGACGACATCAAAGGGCACGCCGAGCATCTCCCGGTAGGGAAGACCGACCTGCCGTTCTCCGTCGAAGGGAAAAGGGTCGTCCTCGTGGATGACGTCCTCTTTACCGGAAGGACCATCCGCGCCGCCATGGACGCCATCTTCGACCAGGGGCGCCCGGCCACCATCCAGCTCGCCGTCCTGGTGGACCGCGGACACCGGGACCTCCCGATCCGCGCAGACTTCGTCGGGCGCAACGTGCCGACCAGCAGGAGCGAGAACATCATGGTCGCCTTCGACGCTAAGAACCAGCCGACCGAGGTCATTTTGCAGAAATAAGTCCGTTCAACGTTCAATGTTCAGTGTTCAGTGTTGAACCTTGAACCTTGAACGTTGAACATTGAACCTGTTTCATGTCACGCGCAGCGCACGACGCCCTGCGCAAACCAAGCTTCCGGGGGGGACCATGGGTTTCAGGCACAAAGACATTATTGCCCTGAAGGATCTGACCAAAGAGGAGATTCAGCTTCTTCTCGACACGGCGGACAGTCTCAACGAGATCAACCAGCGCGACATCAAGAAGGTGCCGACGCTGCGTGGCAAGACGGTGATCAACCTCTTCTACGAGGCCTCCACCAGGACCCGCACCTCGTTCGAGATCGCTGCGAAAAGATTGTCCGCCGACACGGTGAACATCACGGCCTCCACCAGCTCGGTGGTCAAGGGCGAGACCCTCTCCGACACCGCCCTCAACATCCTTGCCATGAAACCCGACATCATCGTCATGCGTCACGCCGTCTCGGGCGCGCACGAGTACCTCGCCAAAAGGGTCTCCTGCTCCGTGATAAACGCCGGCGACGGCGCGCACGAGCATCCCTCCCAGGGCCTTCTGGACATGCTCACCATGCGCCAGAAGTTCGGCAGGCTGGACGGTCTCAAGGTCGCCATTGTAGGGGACATCACCCACAGCCGCGTGGCGCGCTCCAACATCTACGGCCTGACCACCATGGGGTCCCAGGTCTTCCTCGCAGGTCCGCCGACCATGATGCCGATCGGCATCGAGCGTCTGGGTAACGTCACCGTCTGCAAGGACATGCGCGAGGCGGTGGACCAGGCCGACGTGGTGATGATGCTGAGGATCCAGCTTGAGCGCCAGGGAAAGACGCTGGTTCCGAGCATGCGCGAGTATTCCCGGTATTTCGGGCTGAACCCGGACATGCTCTCCCTCGCCAAGAAGGACGCCATGGTCATGCACCCTGGCCCGATCAACCGCGGCGTGGAGCTCTCCTCTTCGGTGGCCGACTGCGACCAGTCCTACATCCTGCAGCAGGTCGAGAACGGCGTCGCCGTCAGGATGTCGATGCTGTACCACGTCTGCGGCGGCGAGCCGGTGGAGTAAAACCAGAGGCGAGAGGCCGTTCAACGTTCAGTGTTCAAGGTTCAAGGTTCAAGAACTGCCGAGCCTGTTACGTTGAACTTTGAACGTTGAACCTTGAACGGATTTTCCTGGAGGTTATAGAGATGAATCTTTTGATAAAAGGCGGGCGCTTGATCGATCCCTCCCAGGGGATTGACGGAATCACCGACATACTGATCGCCGACGGCGTGGTCCTCCAGCTTGGCAAAGGGCTGGCGGCGCCGGACGGGACCCCGAGCATCGACGCGTCGGGACTGATTGTCACCCCGGGTCTCATCGACATGCATGTGCACCTGCGCGATCCGGGCCTGGAGTATAAGGAAGACATCGCGACCGGCAGCCGTTCGGCGGCGGCAGGGGGCTTCACCTCCGTGGCCTGCATGCCCAACACCTCCCCGGTCATCGACAGCAAGGCGATTGCCTCCTACGTGGTCAACAAGGCCAAGAACGAGGCGGTGGTCAACGTCTTCCCGGTCGGCTGCATCACCAAGGGGGGCAAGGGCGAGAGCCTGGCCGAGATGGGTGAACTTAAAGAGGCCGGGTGCGTAGCGGTATCGGACGACGGCAAGCCCGTATGCAACTCGGAGCTGATGCGCCGCGCGCTGGAATACGCCAAGGGCGTAGGCATCACCGTCATCTCCCACTCCGAAGACCTGTCGCTGGTGGGCGAGGGGGCCATGAACGAAGGGTTCGTCTCGACCGAACTGGGGCTTAAAGGGATTCCCTGGGCGGCCGAGGACGTCGCCGTAGCCCGCGAGGTGTACCTGGCCGAATTCGCCGGTGCGCCGGTGCACATCGCCCACATCTCCACCGTCGGCTCGGCGCGCATCATCCGCAATGCCAAGGCTCGCGGCGTGAAGGTGACCTGTGAGACCGCTCCGCACTACTTCACGCTGACCGACGAGGCTGTGCGCGGCTACAACACCAACGCCAAGATGAACCCGCCGCTCAGAAGCGCCGCCGACGTCGCGGCCATGAAGGCAGGGCTTGCCGACGGCACCATAGACGCCATCGCCACGGACCATGCGCCGCACCATCCGGACGAGAAGGACGTCGAGTTCACCGTCGCCCTGAACGGCATCGTCGGGCTCGAGACCTCGCTGCCGCTGTCGCTGAAGCTGGTCGAGGAAGGGGTGATCGATCTTAAAGCGATGGTTTCGCTCATGTCCTGCAACCCGGCGAAGATCCTCGGGATCGATCGCGGCACCCTGAAGGCCGGGGCGGTCGCGGATGTCACCATCATCGACCCGGCGCAGGAGTGGGTGGTTCAGGCCGAGAAGCTCGAGTCGAAGTCGAAGAACACCCCGTTCCTCGGCTGCCAGATGAAGGGGAGGGCGGCCTACACCATCGTGAAGGGCCAGGTGGTGCACACCGCCGTGTAGGGGCGAATAATCATTCGCCCCTGGAACCGGCAACGCGATCTCGCGCCATGGCGCGGCAGCAATAAGCAATATAACGGATTCGGGAGAAGATACATGAAAGCAGTACTGGCTCTGGCGGACGGTCGGATCTTCAAAGGTAAGACCTTCGGCGCAACGGGCGAAACAACGGGCGAGGTGGTATTCAACACCGCCATGTCGGGTTACCAGGAAGTGCTCACCGACCCCTCCTACAAGGGGCAGATGGTCACCATGACCTACACCCAGATCGGCAACACGGGGATCAACCCGGAGGACGTGGAGAGCAATCAGCTCTACCTCTCCGGTTTCATCGTCAGGGAATATCTCGATTGCTATTCGAACTATCGCGCCACGATGAGTCTCGACGCCTACCTGAAGGAAAACGGCGTCATCGGCATCCAGGGGATCGACACCCGCGCCCTGACCCGTCACCTGCGCGACAAGGGCGCACAGAACGGGATCATCTCCACCATAGACTTCGATCCTGAGAGCCTGGTGAAGAAGGCGCGGGCGATTCCGTCGATGAGCGGTCTCGACCTTGCTTCCGGCGTCAGCTGCACCGCCCCCTATCACTGGACCGAGGGGCTCTGGGACCTGATCAGTGGCTACCCGCAGGTCGACCGCAAGAATCTCAAGTACAAGGTGGTCGCCTACGACTTCGGCATCAAGCTGAACATCCTGCGCTGCCTGGTCTCCGCCGGCTGCGACGTCACCGTGGTGCCGGCCACCTTCCCGGCCGAGTCCGCGCTCGCCATGAACCCGGACGGCATCTTCCTCTCCAACGGCCCCGGCGACCCGGAACCGATGAAGGACGTCATCGAGAACATCAAGAAGTTCGTCGGCAAGAAGCCGATCTTCGGCATCTGCCTCGGGCACCAGCTCCTGGGCCTCGCGCTTGGCGGGCGGACCGTGAAGCTCAAGTTCGGCAACCACGGCTCCAACCTCCCCGTCATGGACATGGCGACCAGGAAGGTGGAGATCACCGCGCAGAACCACGGTTTCTCGGTGGATATCCTCTCTCTCAACAAGGTGGCCGGTCTGGCCCACGAGAACCTGAACGACCAGACCGTCGAGGGGATGCAGCACAAGACCCTCCCGATCTTCTCGGTGCAGCATCACCCCGAGGCGTCGCCCGGTCCGCACGACTCGCACTACCTGTTCGGCAGGTTCGTCGAGCTGATGGAAAAAGAGAAGAAGTAGAAGCTGGAGCCCCCCACCCAGCCTCCCCCCTCCGGGGGGAGGGGCGATGGACCGAGTCCCTCCCTGGAGAGGGAGGAACGTTGCCTGAGTCCCCGCCCCCGGAGGGGGAGGGTCAGGGAGGGGGAACGGGTTGGAGAGGTCGAGTTTATCTGCCAGAGATGATGACGTATATTGATCTTTACCACAGCGGGGAGCTGCTCCGGCGCATCAGGGCCGCCTATGCACGGCTTTCCGGCTGCGACATCTGCCCCCACGCCTGCGGGGTGGACCGGCTGGCCGGGGAAGTCGGGCTCTGCGGCGGCGGGAAACTTCCCCGCATCGCCTCCGCCAACATACACAGGGGAGAGGAACCGCCGATCTCGGGCACCCGCGGCTCCGGCACCATCTTCCTTTCGGGTTGCACGCTCAACTGCCGGTTCTGCCAGAACTTCCCGATCAGCCAGCTGCGAAACGGCACGGACCTCTCCACGGGGGAGCTGGCCGAGAAGATGGTGGCGCTGCAGCGAAAGGGCGCCCACAACATAAACTTCGTCACCCCGAGCCACTTCACGCCGCAGATCCTCGCCGCCCTCTACCTCGCCATCAGGAAGGGGTTCAACCTGCCGATCGTCTGGAACACGAGCGGGTACGAGAGTCTTGAGACCCTGGCGCTTCTGGACGGCGTGGTGGACATCTACCTGCCGGACATGAAGTACTGCTCCAACGAAGAGGCGGTAACCCTTTCCGGGGCCGCGGGATACGCCGAGGTGAACAGGAGCGCGCTCCGCGAGATGCTGAGGCAGGTGGGGCACCTGGAGTGCGACGAGGCCGGGATCGCGCTAAGAGGGGTGATCGTCCGGCACATGGTGCTGCCGCAGGGAAAGGCGGGAAGCGCCGAGACCCTTTCCTGGATCGCGGAGAACCTGGGGACCGGGACGCACATAGCGCTCATGAGCCAGTACTTCCCGGCGCACCTGGCGGGAGACACGCCCGGCATAGAGAGAAGGATCACCTCCGAGGAGTACGCCGAGGCAGTAGAGGCGCTGGAGGAGTTGGAGCTGGAAAACGGCTGGGTACAGGAAGAACCGCTGTAGGGGCGAATGATTATTCGCCCCTGCGTACCTCGTTCAGGAAATGTGTAGGGGCGAATCATATTCGCCCTTTTCAAGGATAACCGATTAATAATGGAGTGATTTAAATGCCTAAACGCACAGACATCAAGAAGATCCTCATCATCGGCGCGGGACCGATCGTCATCGGGCAGGCGTGCGAATTCGACTACTCCGGTACCCAGGCCTGCAAGGCGCTCAAGGAAGAGGGTTACCAGGTCGTCCTCCTGAACTCCAACCCGGCGACCATCATGACCGACCCGGACTTCGCCGATTCCACCTACATAGAGCCGGTGACCCCGGAGATCCTCGCCGCCATCATCGAGAAGGAGCGCCCTGACGCGCTGCTCCCGACGCTGGGCGGACAGACGGCCCTCAACACGGCTGTCGCTGTCGCGGAAAACGGCACCCTGGAGAAGTTCGGGGTCGAACTGATCGGCGCGAAGCTCCCGGCCATCAAGATGGCCGAGGACCGCACCCTCTTCAAGGAGGCGATGCAGCGCATCAACCTGGACATCCCGCGCTCCGGCCTCGCCCATAACTACCAGGAATCGATGGACGTCATCAAGGCCGTCGGCTTCCCGGCCATCATCCGCCCCTCCTTCACCCTCGGCGGCACCGGCGGCGGTATCGCCTACAACATGGAGGAGTACGAGCGGATGTCGATGGCGGGGATCGAGGCTTCCCCGACCGACGAGATCCTGGTCGAGGAGTCGCTGATCGGCTGGAAGGAGTACGAACTCGAGGTCATGCGCGACACGGCCGACAACGTCGTCATCATCTGCTCCATCGAGAACTTCGACGCCATGGGCGTGCACACCGGCGACTCCATCACGGTGGCCCCGGCGCAGACCCTCACGGACAAGGAATACCAGATCCTGCGCGACGCCTCGCTCAAGATCATCCGCGAGATCGGCGTCGACACCGGCGGGTCCAACATCCAGTTCGGCGTGAACCCGAAGAACGGGCGCCTCATCGTCATCGAGATGAACCCGCGCGTCTCCCGCTCCTCTGCGCTCGCCTCGAAGGCGACCGGGTTCCCGATCGCCAAGATCGCGGCCAAGCTCGCCGTCGGCTACACCCTGGACGAGATCACCAACGACATCACCAAGGAGACGCCGGCCTGCTTCGAGCCGACCATCGACTACGTGGTCACCAAGATCCCGCGCTTCACCTTCGAGAAGTTCCCGGCCGCCGACGCCACCCTCACCACCCAGATGAAGTCGGTGGGCGAGGTCATGTCCATCGGCAGGACCTTCAAGGAGTCCTTCCAGAAGGCGCTCCGCTCGCTGGAAATCGGCTCCTGCGGCTTCGAGTCCCGTCTCTTCACAGGCGACTCCCGTCGCGGGCTGAGCGAAAGGGAGAGGACGCTCCTTCTGGACAAGCTGAGGACGCCCAACTGCGACCGGCTCTGGTTCGTGGGCGACGCCTTCCGCTGCGGCATGACCGTGGACGAGATCTACGGCCTCACCGCCATCGACCCGTGGTTCCTGAACAACATCCGCCAGATCATCGAGATGGAGGAGGAGCTTAAACAGGTCGAGATCAAGGTTGAGGGTAAGGAAAGGCTCCACGACATACTCTGGGACGCGAAGCGCTACGGCTTCTCGGACAAGTACCTGGGGCAGCTCTGGAAGATCCCGGAACTGGAGGTCCGCAGCTTGCGCCTCTCCGTAGGGGTAAAGCCGGTCTTCAAACGGGTCGACACCTGCGCCGCCGAGTTCGTGGCCCACACCCCGTACCTCTACTCCACCTACGAGGAGGAGTGCGAGGCCGAGCCGACCGACAGGAAGAAGATCATCATCCTGGGCGGCGGACCGAACCGCATCGGGCAGGGGATCGAGTTCGACTACTGCTGCGTGCACGGCGTGTTCGCCCTCGCCGACGACGGTTACGAGACCATCATGGTCAACTGCAACCCGGAAACGGTCTCAACAGACTACGACACCTCCGACCGCCTCTACTTCGAGCCGCTCACCCTGGAGGACGTGCTGAACATCGTCGACGTCGAGAAGCCGACCGGCGTCATCGTGCAGTTCGGCGGGCAGACCCCGCTGAAGCTCGCCGTGGCCCTGGAGAAGGCGGGGGTGCCGATCATCGGCACCTCGCCGGACGCCATCGATCGCGCCGAGGACCGCGAACGCTTCCAGGAGATGCTGCAGAAGCTCAAACTGCGCCAGCCGGAAAACGGCACGGCCCGCTCCTTCGAGGAGGCGGAGGCCGTCGCCGACCGGATCAGCTACCCCGTCGTGGTGCGCCCTTCCTACGTCCTTGGCGGCCGCGCCATGGAGATCGTCTACGACGTGGAGAACCTGCGCCGCTACATGCACACCGCGGTACAGGCCTCCCCGGAGCACCCGATCCTGATCGACAAGTTCCTCGACGAGGCGATCGAGATAGACGTCGACGCCCTCTGCGACGGCGAGATCGCAGTCATCGGCGGCATCATGGAGCACATCGAGGAGGCGGGTATCCACTCCGGCGACTCGGCATGCTCGCTGCCGCCGTACTCCATCTCGGAAGAGATCGTGGCGGAAATCAGGCGCCAGACCAAGGTGATGGCGCTGGAGCTGAACGTCAAGGGGCTCATGAACGTGCAGTTCGCCGTGAAGGGGGACGACATCTACATCATCGAGGTCAACCCCCGCGCTTCCCGCACCTCTCCGTTCGTCTCCAAGGCGACCGGCAGGCCGCTTGCGAAGATCGCCGCGCGCGTCATGGCGGGCAAGTCACTTACCGAACTCGGCATCACCGAGGAGATCATCCCGACCCACATCTCGGTCAAGGAGTCGGTGTTCCCCTTCGCCAAGTTCCCCGGGGTCGACACCATCCTCGGGCCGGAAATGAAGTCGACCGGAGAGGTCATGGGTATCGGCGACACCTTCGCCAAGGCGTACGCAAGGGCGCAGCTCGGGGCCAACGTGAAGCTGCCGACGTCGGGTAAGGTGTTCATATCCGTGAAGGACCCGGACAAAAAACATATTGTCACGGTGGCAAAAAGACTGTATGATCAGGGCTTCGAATTGGTCGCCACGCGCGGCACCGCGAGCTACCTGCAGGAAAAAGGGATCAAGGTGCAGGTGGTGAACAAGGTTGCCGAAGGTCGCCCCCACATTGTAGATGCGATCAAGAACAACGAGATCTGCATGGTCATCAACACCACCCACGGCGCCCAGGCCGTTGCAGATTCCTACTCGATCCGCAGGAACACCCTGATCAACAACGTAGCCTATTACACGACAGCCTCCGGCGCGCGGGCCGCGGTGGACGGCATCATCGCCATTTCGCAGTCGAAGCTGGAAGTTAAGTCGATCCAGGAATACTTGAAGTAACCGATGACTTGGGAGCGTGCAGCCGCCTCCCTTATAAAACCAGAAAACGCTGATCACGGGGGGCCTCACGGCCCCCCTACAAGTTCATCAAGGAGTAGAAAACCGATGTCTCAGACAGTTCCGTTGACGAAGGAGAGTTACGAGGCCCTCCAGGAGGACCTGAAACGCCTGATAAAGGAAGAGCGCCCCAAGGTGATCCAGGACATCGCAGAAGCGAGGGCACATGGCGATCTTTCCGAGAACGCCGAGTACGATGCGGCCAAGAACCGTCAGGGTTTCATCGAGGGACGCATTCTCGAGCTGCAGGACAAGCTCGCCAGGGCCTACGTAGTCGATCTTTCCAACCTGAAGCCGGACAAGGTCGTCTTCGGCGCCACCGTGACGGTCTACGACACGGCCACCGAGGAAGAGGTGACCTACAAGATCGTCGGCGAGGACGAGGCGGACATCAAGCTGTGCAAGATATCCTGCACCTCCCCGGTCGGGAAAGCGCTCATCGGTCACAAGCTGGACGACACGGTGAAGGTCACCGTTCCTTCCGGGACCAAAGAGTACGAGATCATCGAGATCAGGTACGAGTAAAGGAACTGATCGCGTTCCGCCCCCGGCGCGTTCGCGGTTGCTGGCTTATCATGGACCGGGCCCGCGCCCTGTCCGCAACACAAATTCGAAGCACGCCAAGGCGTGACCAGGAGGTTTTCAAATGGCCCAGGTAACCAAGGATATGACTTTTGCCGCAGTAATGAGGATGCACCCGGACGTCGTCAAGGTGCTTTCCAAGTACAACCTCGGCTGCATCGGCTGCATGGGCGCTCAGAACGAGTCCCTGGAGCAGGGTTGCGCAGCTCACGGCATCAACGTCGAAGACATCGTCAACGACATCAACAACCTCTTCTAACACCCTCCGCCCGGCGCCGGACTTTTCCCGCGCCGGGCGCTTCACTTCCATTCCCATGCCGATCATACCGCTCGCCCCAGACGGTTCCATTTTGCTCCCGGAACAGATCAGGAAAACCCTGGCGCTCAAACCGGGGGACCTGGTGAGCGTCGAGCTGGTCGACGGCACGCTCCGCGTTTCGAAGCAACAACCGCCGGAAAAACCATTACCCGAAAAACCGCAGGAAAAGAAGAAGGAGCCGGCAGCCGTCAGCGTCCCCCTGCGCCCGCCCGAACTGCAGACCCCGATCCGCGCCGTCAAGGGGGTAGGGCCGAAGCTCGCCGAGATCCTGGCCAAGAAGGGGATCTCGACCGTCGAGGACGCGTTGTACCTTCTTCCCAGCAGGTACGAGGACCGGCGCGAGCTGAAGACAATCGCCGAGCTTCGCCCGGGCAACACCGAGGCTTTCTTCGCCACCGTGGTCTCCGCCGAACAGCAGACCACCAAGGGGGGGAAGCGTTACTTCGAGGCGATCGTCCGTGACGAGACCGGGAGCCTCCCGCTCAAGTGGTTCCACTTTCACCCCACCTTCCTGAAAAAGAACCTGATGCCAGGGCGTCGCGGCATCTTCATCGGCGATATCGCGCAGTACGGCTTCCAGCGGGAGATGCACCATCCCGAGATCGAGTGGGCGGCGGAAGGGGAGGATCTCGCCCAGGTCATGGCGCGCGACCCGGACAACTTCGGCAGGATCCTCCCGGTCTACCCGCTCACCGAGGGGGTGAGCCAGAAGGTGATGCGGCGCATCATGCGCGAGCCGGTGCAGCACTACAGCCGCCATGTGAAGGGAGCCCTGCCGGAAGAGGTGGTGCGGCGCCACAAGCTCCTGACGCTCCCGGTGGCGCTCCGCGAGGCGCATGCACCGGACCCTTCCGTTTCCGTAGCCGACCTGAACCTGGGACGCGGAGAGGCGCACCGCTCGCTCGCCTTCGACGAACTCTTCTTCCTGCAGCTTGGGCTGGCGATGAAAAGGCACGGGGTCGCCCTCGAGGACGGCATCAGCTTCAAGGTCACCCACCGCTACACGAAGGAACTCCTGAAACTCCTCCCCTTCACCCTGACTGCGGCCCAGAGGCGGGTCCTCTCGGAGATCAAGGAGGACATGATGTCGCCGCACCCGATGCACCGGCTGGTGCAGGGGGACGTCGGCTGCGGCAAGACCCTGGTCGCCCTCATGGCGGCCCTCGTCTGCGTAGAGAACGACTACCAGGTGGCGATCATGGCCCCGACCGAGCTTCTCGCCGAGCAGCACTACCTGAACATCCACGGCTACTGCGAGCGTCTCGGCATCTCCGTCGCGCTCCTTACGGCGAGCGTGAAAGGGAAGGGCGACGCGCTGGAAAAGATCTCCTCCGGCGAAACCCGCATCGTGGTCGGTACCCATGCGGTGATCCAGGAGAAGGTGGAGTTCCGCCGGCTAGGGCTCGGCATCATAGACGAGCAGCACCGTTTTGGCGTGGTGCAGAGGGCGCTTCTGAAGCGCAAGGGGAGCAACCCCGACATCCTGGTCATGACGGCGACCCCTATCCCCCGCACACTCTCCATGACCGTCTTCGGAGACCTGTCGCTCTCCGTGATAGATGAACTCCCGCCGGGAAGGACGCCGATCGATACGAAGATGGTGCGCGAGTCGCGACGCAAGGAAGTCTACTCGCTGGTGCGCGACGAGGTGAAGAAGGGGAGGCAGGCGTACGTCATCTATCCCCTGGTGGAGGAGTCAGAGAAGAGCGACCTGAAGGCCGCCGTGCAGATGGCGGAGCATCTCGCCCAGGAGGTCTTCCCCGACCTGCGCGTCGCCGTGTTGCATGGCCGGATGCCTGCTGCCGAGAAGGAATCGGTTATGAAGCAGTTCAAGGCCGGCGCCACCGACATCCTCGTTGCCACAACAGTGATCGAGGTGGGGATCGACGTCCCCAACGCCACCGTCATGGTGATCGAGCACGCGGAGCGTTTCGGACTTTCCCAGTTGCACCAGTTGAGGGGGAGGGTGGGGCGCGGCAGCGAGCGCTCCCGCTGCATGCTGCTCGCAGGCGACAAGCTCTCCGAGGACGGGCAGAAGCGGCTGGAGGTGATGGTTAAGAGTTCCGACGGTTTCGTCATCGCCGAAGCGGACCTGCAGATCCGCGGGCCGGGAGACTTCCTGGGGACCAGACAGGCAGGGCTCCCCGAGTTGAGGGTCGCAGACATCCTGCGCGACGGCGGTGTGCTGGAGCAGGCGCGCAAGGAGGCCTTCGCCCTGGTCGAGCGCGATCCCGAATTGAATGCCCCCGGAAACGAGTTGCTGCGGGGCGAGTTGATGCTGCGCTGGGGCGGAAGGCTGGAGCTGGCTTCCATCGGGTGAGGCAGAAGATCGAAACGCCTTCACTTAGTCTATGAGGTCTTTTTCCTTTACTTTGCCATATTCAACTTGCGCAACAGACTCAAACAATCTCCGCTTGTTTTCAGTACTGCTCAGTAGATACTCTGTTTCCTGTAGCGGCTCGACGTCGGATACAGAGATCCTGCCATTCGCAGATCCCGGGATACGCTCGTTTTTATGACTGTCTATTGATGCCATATTCCCTCCCGTAAATAGCCTTATGACACGTTTTCCTTTTATTTGCCACCAGTATGTCGCTTAGTTATGCACCTGCCTTGAAGCTTCCCCCATCCGTCAAGGGAGGGGGGCATCGTCTAATTTCCTTCTTCTCGTTTGCTCTAGTTTAACTTTCTTTTCGTTATAGTATCTGCCCGATTTATTGAGACTTTCCTCCGATATTTCTCTTGACTCCGCCGGTATACATAGGGTAGTTGTTCCTGTTGCGGTAGGACATGGTTAATTAACCATATCTTCCGCCATGCCTGAATTGGCTGAATGTTATGGAATGAGGGGAACCAGGAAATGAAGTATGCGTCAAGACAGTTGAACCGCGGCTACGCTAACAGGATGCTCAACATCGACCTGGAGTCTGGCTCCATCGCGACTCCGGACCTCGACGAGAAGATCAGGGACTATTTCATCGGCGGCCGAAGCCTCGGCCTTTACCTGCTGCACCAGGCAACCACCCCGACCACCAAGGCTCACGATCCGGAGAACCCGCTCATCCTCGCCAACGGTCCGCTGGGGGGGATCCCGCAGTTTCCGGGTACCGCCAAGGCCATGGCGATCTCGCTTTCGCCGACTACCGGCGTTCCCGGCGTCTCCAACTTCGGCGGCTATTTCGGCGCCTTCCTCAAATATTCGGGTTTCGATGCCATCCAGATAGCGGGAAAGGCAAACCAGGCAATGCTGATCGTCATCAACGGGTTCACCAACGAGGTGCACCTGGAGGCTGCCCCGGCGGACGACGAGGCGTTCCACCTGCAAACCGAGCTCGAGGCCCGGTACACCGCCTCAGGCTATCAGAAACGAAACATCGCCTTCATGTCCACCGGCGTGGGCGCCGCCAACACCAACTACGGCTGCATCAACAGCCATTACTTCGACGTCACCAAGCCCGCGCAGGACGGCGGCAAGGGGGTGTGGCGCTCGAAGCAGGCCGGCAGGACCGGTATCGGTTCGGTCATGCGCGACAAGAACGTCCTCGCCATCGTGGTCCTGGCCGAGTACCCCCGCGGCGAGAACCCGTACGGTGCAGCCGACTGGAAGAAGGTCCAGAATGCAGGGACCACGCTGCACAAGATCGTGAAGGACGTCGATCCGCAACAGCTCAAGATGCACCGCAAGGGGAGCGTCGGGCTGATCACCTTCATGAGCAAGCACGAGTACCAGTCGCTCCCGGTCCACAACTTCCAGGGGGGGACGGACCCGCGGGCGGCGCAGATCTGCGGCAAGCACTACGCGGAGCACCTCTTCGAGCATCGCGGCATGGACGGCTGCTTCCCGGGGTGCAACCTGCAGTGCAACAAGGGTGGATGGGTGACGCTCACCTCCGGGACCCACGCAGGGCAGCGGGTCTGGGTGGACGGCCCTGAGTACGAGACGGCGGCCGGTTTCGGCTCGAACCTCGGCATCTGGAGCGCAGAGTTCATCATGGAGGCCAACTGGCACTGCGACAACTACGGCATCGACACCATCTCGACCGCCACCATCATGGCCTTCGTCATGGAGTGCTTCCAGCGCGGTTACCTCGGCGCTGAAGATACCGGCGGCCTGGAGATGACCTGGGGCAATCAGGAAGCCGCTCTCGCCTTCATGCACAGCCTGGCCCACGGCGAGTCCGACTTCGTCAGGATGGCAGGCAAAGGGATGAGTTCGCTGCAGGAATGGGTGGCGCAGCGCTTCCAGCAGCGTACCGGCATCGACCCCCGCGCCGATCTCTCCATCTTCGCCATGCAGACCAAGGGGCTCCCGTTCTCCTTCTACCGGACCCACCGCTCGCTCTCGATGCAGGGCTCCTATGCGGCCGCCAGCGATATCGGCGCCCACCACGCCGCTGCCTGGCTGATCAAGGCCGATCTCCTGGGCGCCTTCCCGACCTTCGAGGAGAAGGCGAGGGCGCTGATGACCTACCCGCGGGTGCGGCTTGGCAACGACAACCTCGGCGTCTGCAAACTCCCCTGGGTCGACGTCTTCAACCCGGAGTCGGCGAAGCGGGTCAGCGGCGACATCTACATCAACCCGGCCTCCCAGGACATCTACGCCGACTTCTACAACGGCGTGCTCGGGACCGACCTCGGCTGGGAGGAGATCTTCCAAAGGACCGACCGAGATATCAACCTCCAGCGTGTCATGAACGTGATGCGTTACGGTTCGGCGACCGTCGATCACGACTGGATCCCCGACAGGGCGATCGGCCCCACCGAGGATGCCCTCTACGAGACGGAGCAGGAGTACAACGACGTGGACCTGGCGAGGATGCTCGGCAAGGAGCAGGAGGCCATTGCAGCCATGTCGACCACAGACAAAAGGACGCTCCTGATGGCACAGCGCAAGATGGAACTGCGCAAGCTGATCCAGGTGTACTACGAGGAGAGGGGGTGGAGCGAGAAGGGGATTCCCAAGATCGACACCCTGCAGCAGCTTGGGCTCTGGGACCATCTCACCCCGCAGACGCAGGAGAGGCTGTACGCATTGGCGTAGGGATCAAGTGACAATTGACGATTGACAATTGACAACGAAAACCCAAATTTTTTCTAAAAAGAAACGGGACGCTGCGGCCTTTTCAGGTTCAGCGTCCCGTTCTTTGTTTTAAAGGTCTACATCGTCTATTTCAATTGCTTCATCTACTGGTAGAAAACAGGCGGCCCCATGTCAGCTGCGCCTTTTCCGCCCGGACGCGGGTTCTTGCTGAAGGTGTGCGACCTGACGAAGAGGTTGTCGGCGGTCTTGCCGGTGTTCGGCATGTACTTGTTGACCGTGTAGGAAGCATCGTGGCACTTGCCGCAGGCGTCTGAGGCGACCTTTTTCAGCTTGCCCTTGCCGGCGTGCGGCGAGTGGCAGGTGATGCAGGAGAGCTGGCCGCTCTTGAAATGCTTGGACTGCAGGAAGCCCTGGTACTCCTGGTGATGCTTTGCTTCCTCGTAGACGCCGTTTGCCTTGGCATACTCGTCCGTCTTGAACAGACCCTTCAGGTCGCCCGTATATTCCTTGTCGAACGGCTGGTTCGGCTGCACGCCGGGGATGATGACTTCATGGGGATACCACTTGGTCCAGTCGTCGCCGGCCTTGTAGGTGTCGCCGACCTTGGGAGCCGGGAGGTCCTCGCGGTTGTTACCCTGCGCGGTCTTGTACAGCTCGTTTTCCACCCTGATGTGGCAGTAGCCGCAGACCTTGGCCTGGGCCTCGACGCTGACGTTGGCAGGGTTGAAGATGGTCTTCTTCTTGTCCTTCTTGGCCGACTTGATGTGCTTCGTACCGGGGCCGTGGCAGGCCTCGCAGCCGACGCTTAATTCGCTCCAGGCCGACTTCATCGTCTTCCCGGTCGCCTTGTCGACTTCCAGGACCCGGTAGCCGGTGGTATGGCAGGTGCCGCAGTTGGTGTTCCAGTCATTTTTATTGCCGTATTTTTCCCACTCGCCGGTCAGCCGGTTGAACTGTTTGTCAAGGAACTGAAGGCCGCCGGTCTGCTCGTTTTTGACCAGGAAGCGCTGTTTCCAGCGGGAGCCCACGACAAATTCGACATCGTCCAGCTTGGCCGGCTTGCCTGAGACGTTGGCGACGGTTGGACCGGGGTTCTTGCCGTCAGTCGCCCATTTGGCCACGACATCCTTCAGGATGCCGGTCTTCTTCGGCTGAACGATCTTGCTGTGGTAGGTATCCTTCCAGCTTTTGTACTCCTCGGCGTGGCACTTCTTGCATGCCTCCGAGCCGACGAACTCCTTCTTGCTGTCGGCAGCCATAACTGGAGCCGCCGCCATCAACAAGCCGCAAACAACTGCACCGAAAAACGCCTTGCCCTTCTGCATAGAGAACCTCCTGTTTCTGTTTGTGATGCGCTTATATACTTCGGTAAATGCCCAATATCGGTCTTTATACGCGGTATGCGGCAGAAAATGGGGCCATAGTGGGTTATTGCGAACTTTTATCTTCTAAAAGGATCAGGCACTGGGATAATATATCAGCGATTTTCATGCTGGCAACACTCCATGATAAAAAAGTTGACTAATTTGATACAGCAAAGGGGACAAATGCCGCTTTTTGAGATTGCAAATGCTGCAGTGGTCCGATTTGAGAGTGTGACTTTCTTGGGCCGCAACCAGGAAGGAAGCGATGTACAGCTTCTGGACGGCATCACATTCTCCGCGCCGGGCGGCGAGATAACAGCCATTATCGGACCATCGGGCGGCGGGAAGAGCACGCTGATACGCCTGGTCAACCGTCTGGCTGAACCGGCTGCGGGCGCGGTATTTCTTGGGGATAGCGATATACGGGATATCGACCCGCTTCAGTTGCGGCGCCAGGTGGCACTGGTACCGCAAAAGCCGTTCATGTTCGAGGGGAGCGTGCTCGATAACCTGCAGATGCCTTTTCTCTACCGCCACCAAACCCCGCCGACCTCCGACAGCGCCGAGGTCCGGCAGGTGATGTCCCTGGCAAGGCTCGAACCGGACATGCCGCAAAGAAACGCCCGCTCGCTCTCCCTGGGGCAGCAGCAGCGGGTTGCGATTGCCAGGGCGCTGATCGCCAAGCCGCAGGTGCTGCTCCTGGACGAGCCGACCAGCGCCTTGGACCGCCGGACCTCCGATGCGCTGGCGGCGACGCTTAGGGAGATCTGTCACTCGCAGAACCTGACCATGATCATGGTGACCCACGACCTGCGTCTGACTGAAAAGATCGCGGACCATTGCCTCTACCTTGAGTCGGGGCGGATAGTGGAGCAGGGGAGGGCGTCCGATCTGCTCGCCTATCCTATGAGTGAGGAGCTGAAGAGGTTCCTGGCGGAGCCGTCGGAACAGGAGGACGGAAATGGATAACCAGGGATTGGCGCATATGGGACTGCTGGATCTTGCGCTCGCCTACGGGCTGGTACTTCTGGCGATTGGCCTGGCGAGGCTGGAAAGAATCGGGCAGGAGACGCAGATGCTCTGGGCGTCGTTGCGGATGGTGTTCCAGCTTCTCGCGGTGGGATACCTGCTGCACTTCGTTTTCGCCGTCAAGAGCCCGCTTCCTGTCCTGGCCATCCTGATCGTCATGGGGGCCTTCTCGCTGCAGGTGATGGGTGGCCGCATCAAGCGGAAGATGCCGCGTTTCTACCAGGTCATGGGGAGTTCCCTGTTCATCGGTTGCGGCGGGGTGACCTTTCTTTTCTGCTCGCTGGTGGTGCACTACTCCCCCTGGTATGACCCGCGTTACCTGATCCCGTTAGCCGGGATGATCATAGGGAACTCGATGAACGGCGCGAGCCTCGCGGCGGAGCGGCTGGGGGCCGAGATGCGGGAGAGAAGGGAAGAGATCGAGACGGCGCTCTGCCTCGGGGCGAGTGCGCGCCAGGCATCGAAAACGGCGCTCAGGAACGCCTTCCGCGCCGCGCTCATGCCGACCACCAACACCATGGCCGCCATGGGGATCGTGTCGCTTCCCGGGATGATGACCGGTCAGATACTGTCGGGGACGGAGCCGATGGTGGCGGTCCGGTACCAGGTGGCGATCATGTGCGCCATAACCGGCGCGGTCGCGATCACGGCCTACCTGATACTGCTGCAGGGGTATCGGCATTATTTCAGCAAGGCGCATCAACTGAACCCAATTGACAATTGACGATTGACGATTGACAATGAAAACCTAACTTACTCTAATAAAAACGGGACGCTGCGGCCTTTTCAGGTTCAGCGTCCCGTTCTTTGTTTGCGTCCCTCACGCCGTTAAGTTAAGAGCTTTACCCACTAGTAACCACTTACTCCTCCCCCCAGCGGGGGGAGGTTGGGAGGGGGGGAAGACTAGCGGCTTCAGCGAAGAACCGGCAGAGTTCCCCCTCCCTGACCCTCCCCCTCCGGGGGCGGGGACCGCTTTGTCAAGAGGCTTTGTCAAGAGAGATAGGGGATCAAGTTCCTTAACTTAAAGGCAGTGACCCCGGCCCTCCCCTTGAAGGGGAGGGGGAGCTTTTGATAGCGGAAGTTCGTTGCCGTCAATTGGCTTTCGCGTCGTCAATTGTCAATTGGCTTTCGCGTCGTCAATCGTCAATTGTCAATTGTCAATTGGTTCTAACCGCCTCTTTAAGGTCTGCCACCAGTTCGGCGATCTCCTCCGTCTTCGTGTCCCACGAGCACATGAACCTGGCCCCGCCGGACCCGATGAAGGTGTAAAAGTGCCAGCCGCGACCGCGCAGCGCTTCCAGCGCCTCAGGTGCCACCTCCAGGAATACGGAGTTGGCCTGGCTCGGGAACATGATGCGGACCTGCGGTATCTTCCTTATCTCGTTCTCCAAAAGCCGCGCGCAATTGTTGGCGTGGGACGCGTTTCTCATCCACGCGCCGCTGTCCAGCATGCCGATCCAGGGTGCGGTGAGAAAACGCATCTTGGAAGCGAGCTGTCCCGCCTGCTTGCAGCGGTAATCGAACTCGAAGGCGAGTTCCTTGTTGAAAAACACCACCGCCTCTCCGACGGCGAAACCGTTCTTGGTCCCGCCGAAGGTCAGGACGTCGATCCCCGCCTGCCAGGTGATCTCTTTGGGAGCGACGTTCAAGGACGCCACCGCGTTGGCAAACCTGGCGCCGTCCATGTGCACCCGCAGAGAATGCTTCTTCGCCAGCTCACCTATCGCCTGCAATTCCGCCACGCTATAGACGGTTCCAAGCTCGGTGGCCTGGGTGATGCTCAACACGCGCGGCTTGGGATAGTGGATGTCGCTACGCTTGTTGATGGTGTGCTCCACCGCGTCCAGATTGATCTTGCCGTTCTCTCCCGGCACCAGCAGCACCTTGGTCCCGTTGGAGAAGAACTCCGAAGCGCCGCACTCGTCGGTCTCTATGTGCGCCATCTCGTGGCAGACGATCGAGTGGTAGGACTGGCAGAGCGAGGCGAGCGCCAGCGAGTTCGCCGCGGTGCCGTTGAAGACGAAGAAAACCTCGCAGTCGGTCTCGAAGAGGTCCCGGATTCTCTCGCACGCCTGCGCGGTCCAGTAATCGTCACCGTAGGAGCTGGCCAGCCCCCGGTTCGCCTCCTCCATCGCCCGCCATGCCTCGCTGCAGACCCCCGCGTAGTTGTCACTGGCGAAATGGTGCTTCAGCTCTTCCGTTCCGTGTGTCTTGGTCATCGCTTTCCTCGTACTCTTCCTTACCCTTCGCTATCCGTAGAGGGATGGGGGAGGGCGTATGATCTTGTCCGCCGGAGCCTGAAAGGCGAAGGCGGATCGCGGCAGGAACGCCGCTCCTACAGATATTTCGACCGACGCTGCTGACGTTTCATGGAGCTGAAATTTTTATTACAACGGCGAAACATTGTCAACGGTTTTACTCGTGTCCTCTATCCCTCGACGGCAACGGCGGCGCGCTCATCCCCGCGGGGGGCGTCGGGAAGAAGCTCCGAGACTATCATCCCGGCGAGAATCAGCACCGCCCCAATCATGCCGAAGACGCCGAGTCGCTCCCCTGCGGCGTAGTAGGCGTAGCCCGCGGCGAAGACCGGCTCGGTACAGAAAATCAGGGCGGTGTGTGCGGGGCTGATGAACTTCTGCATCGTGGTCTGCACCAGGAACGCGAAGATCGTGGCGATCAGTACGCATACGACGAGCGTCCAGAGGAGTTCGGGGTGCCAAACGAAGACCTCCTCACCGCGCGCCCCCGCGGTCGCCAGGTTGAGCAAACCCACAACGGCGAGCTGTAGCGTGGTCAGCAGGTAAACGTCGTTCGAGGACTGGCGCGCAAAATGGCTGGTGTAGAGAAGGTGCAGTGCGACGCACCCGCCGCAGACGGTGGCGAGCATGTCTCCGTAGTTGAAGCTCAGGCCGCCGTTGCCGCAGAGCAGAAAGAGCCCCGGCGTGGCAAGGCCGACACCCCACCTGATGCCGGGGCCGGCCGGAAGCCGGAAGAGGAGGGCACCGAACAGCGGCACCAGCAGTACGTTCAAGCCGGTCAGAAATCCGGTGTTGGAGGCGCTGGTGTATTTCAGGGCAACGGTCTGGAACGCGTAGGAGGCAAAAAGCAGTATCCCGAGCACGCATCCGTGCGTGAGAAGCTTAACGTTTATTCTATTGGTGCGCGTTAAGGCAAAGGGGAGCATGATCGCTGCCGAGATTAGGAACCTTTGAGACAGGAATACAAAAACATCAATGCGGCTGACAGCATCCTTGACTACGGTGAAGGTGACGCCCCAGAAGAACGTCGTTACCAAAAGTAGTATAGCCGCCCTAAATTTTTTCATGGTTCCCAACGTAATTTTGACCTCATAAAACCTTGAATTCACTAACCTGCGGTAAGACAAGTTAACATGCTCTTAAATCTACTGCAACCGGTAATTATTAAGTGATTGACATGAGAGGAGAATAGCATTAAAAGTATCCGGCGAAATTGTAAAAGGTGTATTTTGTTTAATATTAACTTGAATTAAGGAGGAAGCATGAAAGCTATTCGTATCATGGCAGCGGTTTTGACTCTGGGATTCTGTTTTGCTTCGGCTGCGCTGGCAGCTGCACCCGCAAAAGGTAAGACGGTAACGGTTGCCTCCGACGCCACTTGGCCGCCGATGGAGTTCGTTGACGCCAACAAAAAGATCGTCGGTTTCGATATCGACTTCATGAACGCCGTCGCAAAAGAGGCCGGTTTCCAGGTCGCCTTCAAGAACACCGCCTGGGACGGCATCTTCGCCGGCGTCGAGGCAGGCCAGTACGACGCGATCATCTCCTCGGTCACCATAACGGAAGAGCGCAAGGCCAAATACGACTTCACCACTCCCTACATCAACATCGGCCAGATCCTTGTGGTCCCCAAGGCGGAGAAGGGGACCAAGATCGCCGACCTGAAAGGGAAGAAGATCGGCGCGCAGATCGGCACCACCGGCGCAATGGAAGTGAAGAAGGTTGCCGGCGTCGAGCTGAAGACCTATGACGAAGTCGGCCTCGCCTTTGAGGACATGGCCGCCGGGCGCATCGCCGGTGTCGTCTGCGACGAGCCGACCGCCGTCACCTACGCGCTGCAGAAGAAGGAGTACAGCTCCAAGTTCAAGATCGTCGGCAAGCCGTTCACCAAGGAAGCCTACGGCATCGTGGTCAAGAAAGGGAACAAGGAACTGGTCGACCTGCTGAACAAGGGAATCGCCGCGGTCCAGAAGAAAAAGATCGACGCCCAGATCAAGAAGAAGTGGCAGCTTAAATAGCTAGCGCCGGTTTTACCCATCCTCCTCCTGACCTCCCCCTTGAAGGGGGAGGGACGTGTGGCGGAAGATCGTCGCTAATCGGCTAACTTAACGTCAGTGACCCCGACCCTCCCCTTTAAGGGGAGGGAGTAGTTTCGTGAATCTCGCAGCAAAGAACGCTAAAAAGCCGGTGATGAAACTGCCGGCGCAGGATGGCAACCAACAGCATGACTACTGAAGCAAAAAAGCAGATCATCGACGTGGGGGACGGAGCCGCTATCCCCCGCAAAAGCGACCGGGGCCTCTTCACCGCCTGGCGCATCGCCTTTTTCGGGGCCATCGGCACCCTGACTTACCTGGCTTACACCAAGCCCGATCCCTACCTCAACATCTTGAAGTTCGTTCCCGACGGCATCATGGTTACTTTCCAGGTGACCCTCGGGGCGATAGTTTTGGCCATCGTGCTCGGCCTCATCACCGGCCTCGGCAGGATCTCCAAGAACCGCTTGTTCAACGGGGCGGCGTCCCTCTACGTGGAGATCATCCGCGGCATCCCGCTTCTGGTGCAGATCTTCTATATTTACTACGCCCTCGGGCGCATCGTGAAAGTCCCGGCCATCCTTTCCGCCATTATCGCCATGGCAGTCTGCTACGGCGCATACATGGGCGAGGTGGTCCGCGCCGGGATCGAGTCGATCGCCAAGGGACAGAGGGAGGCGGCCCTGTCGCTCGGCATGAACGGGCGCCAGACCATGATCCACGTCATCCTGCCGCAGGCCGTGAAGGTGATCCTTCCGCCGGTGGGCAACGAGTTCATCGCGCTCTTGAAGGATTCCTCCCTGGTATCCATCATCGCCGTGGCCGACCTCTTGCGGCGCGGCCGCGAGTTCGCTTCCGAATCTTTCACCTATTTCGAGACCTACACGGTCATCGCGCTGATTTACCTGATCATCACCCTGTTTTTCTCGAAGATCATCGGCGTCATGGAGGAGCGTGTCAGTGTCAATAAATAAGCGCAGGAAGATGGTGGAGGCGACCGAAATCATCAAGATCTACGGCTCCTTCAGGGCGCTCGACCGCGTTTCGCTCGATATCTACGACGGCGAGAAGGTGGTCATCATCGGGCCTTCGGGCTCGGGGAAGTCGACGCTGCTTCGCTCCATCAACAGGCTGGAGGAGATCGACCGCGGCACGATCCTCGTGGACGGCATGGACCTCTACGACCCCAAGACCGACATCACCAAGGTGCGCGAGGAGGTGGGGATGGTTTTCCAGTCCTTCAACCTTTTCCCGCACAAGACTGTCCTGGAGAACCTCACCCTGGCGCAGACCGTGGTCAGGAAGCGCTCGAAGCGCGATGCCGAAGAGCGGGCCATGGTGCTCCTCGAGAAGGTGGGGCTCGTGGCGAAGGCGAAGGCCTACCCGGCGAACCTCTCGGGCGGGCAGCAGCAGCGCGTCGCCATCGCCCGCTCGCTGGCGATGGACCCTAAGCTGATGCTCTTCGACGAGCCGACCTCCGCGCTCGACCCGGAGATGATAGGCGAGGTGCTCGACGTGATGAAGGACCTTGCCAAAGACGGGATGACCATGGCTGTCGTCACCCACGAGATGGGGTTCGCCCGCGAGGTCGCGGACCGGGTCATCTTCATGGATGCCGGGCGCATCGTGGAGGAGGGGACGCCGGAGCACTTCTTCACCGCCCCGAATCACGAGCGGGCCAAGCTGTTTTTGAGCCAGATTCTGTAACCGCCTGTCGTGCGACGTTTTTCGTAGGAGCGGCATTCCTGCGCGATAACCGCGGATTAATCGCGGCAGGAATGCCGCTCCTACAGGTTTTTATAACTCCAGTGGCGAAAGGTGGTGATACGTTCTTCAGTTTTACCAAGCAGGCCAGTTGGACCGCAGCATTGCAATTCACTAAACACTGACCGAGGAGGAAGTAATGAAGAAAAGCAAAAAACTTTTGGTAGCATTAGCAGCCTGCGCGCTGACCGCAGGCGCGGCAGTTCCGGCGATGGCTCTCGAGAACCAGTTCTCCGGCGCATTCACCACGTTCTACGATGTGGGTAACTTCGCTTCTAGCGGCGCTGTCCAGCAAGATGCTCCTACTGCGAACTACTTCGTCGAGCGCGTGCGCCTAGGCTATACCGCCAAGGCAGACGACCATGTCAAACTGGTCACCAAGTTCGAATTCGACTACAACTTCTGGGGCAACGGCTCCTACAGCGTCGGTCGCGGGCAGGGGGGCGCCATCGGCGCCGACTCTGTCAACATGGAAACCAAGCACCTCTACCTTGACCTGAACTACCCGGCAATCAACGCCAGAATCGGTATGATGCCCTACAACGACACCTTCAAAGGGTTGATCTTCGATGCCGACATGGCTGGTGTTCTTCTCTCCCATGACTATGCCAACGCTGGCGTTTCCGTAGGGTTCTTCCGCTTCAACGATGCTACCGCCGATTCGGACCTCAGCACTCCCTTGGTGCGTGATCAGGATTACACCCGTCTGGGCAGAAACACCCACGACATGTTCTCCGTGGACGGCAGGTACAGCGTCTCTAAGAACCTGAACGTCGGCGCTGCCTACTACTATGTCAAGGATGACAGCACCACCAACGGCACCCCGAACGTCAAGGTGCACAACCTGGGCATCAACGCAGCCGGCAATGTCGGCCCGGTAGCTCTGAACGGCTTCGCCCTTAAGCAGTTCGGGGACCTGGCGACCAACGTAGATGCCAAGGGTTACGCCTTCAACGTCGGCGCCAAGATAGCGCTGGCAGGCGGTACCGCTCGCACCGAGTTCCTCTATGTCTCCGGCGGCAAAAACGCCTTCTATGTGGCCACCGGCAACGGCGGCACCGAAGGCGGCCAGTTCTACGACGCCGAAATGATCATGCTCGGCCGCGACAAGTACGCCACCTCCATCGACAACGCCATCATCTACGACGTCAATAACCTTGGCGAAGGCGTCATCATGGGCACCCTCGGCTACGACTACTCCTTCAGCGACAAGGTTTCCGCAAGCGTCAACGCAGGGTTTGCTGCAGTCGCCAAGGACACCGGCGCCAGGGCTGCAGTCAGGGGCACCTCCGACAGCAACTACCTCGGCACCGAGATCAACGCAGAGGCTTACTACAAGCTTTCCGCAAACGTCACCCTGGGCGCACGCGCTGGCTACCTGATGCTTGGCGACTACTTCGCCAAGAGCATGGACGACCCGTATGATGTGAAACTCATCGCTAAGTACAACTTCTAAACAGACCTTTCCCCCTCCGGTTCTCTCTAGGCCGGAGGGGGAAGCAAAGTGCCACAGTCTTGACAATCTCATAGTGACAATTAGAATCTGTTGACGTGTAGAAGCTGGACTTAACTATGTGATACATCAACCAAGGAGGTAGTCTGCATGAGCTTTAAGAAGATGAGCGCGTTGCTCCTAGTAGCAGCACTCGCAGTCGGCGCATTCGGCTGCAAGAAGAAGGAAGAGGCTCCGGCACCGGGTGCAGCCGCTCCGGCCCCGGCCGGCAACACCGTCAAGATCGGTTTCCTCGGCGCACTCACCGGCGACGTCGCCATGTTCGGCAAGCCGACCCTCGAAGGTATGAAGATGGCTGCCGACGAGGTCAACGCGGCCGGCGGCGTCCTCGGCAAGAAGATCGAGATCGTCGAGGCGGACAACCGCGGCGACAAGCAGGAAGGCGCATCCGTCACCCAGAAGTTCATCTCCCGTGACGGCGTAACCGCCATCGTCGGCGACCCGACCACCGGCATCACCAAGGTTGCCGCACCGATCGCACAGAAAGCGGGCGTCGTCCTCCTCTCCGCCGGCGCCACCGGCCCGGGCGTGGTCGAAGTCGGCGACTTCATCTTCCGCGACACCCTGCTCGACTCCATCGCTATTCCCGCATGCATCGAGTACTTCGCGAAAGACCTCGGCTTCAAGAAAGTTGCCATCATCACCTCCGACAACAACGACTACTCGGTCGGTCTCTCCCAGACCTTCCGCGATGCCGCTGCCAAGGTGCCGGCCATCAAGATCGTAGCCGACGAGAAGGTGAAGGACGGCGACAAGGACTTCTCCGCGCAGATCACCAACATCAAGGGCAAGAAGCCGGACGTCATCCTCTTCTCCGGTTACTACACCGAGGGTGCTCTGATCATGAAAGAGGCCCGCAAACAGGGTCTCAAGGCCCCGATGTTCGGCGGCGACGGCCTGTTCTCCCCGAAATTCATCGAGCTTGGCGGCCCGGCAGTGGAAGGTTCCATGTCCGCTCTCGGTTTCTCCACCGAGCAGGCGACCCCGGAAACCACCAAGTTCATCGAAGCCTTCAAGGGCAAGCACAACGGCGAAGTGCCGGGCCTCTTCGACGCCCAGGGTTACGACGCTGTGATGCTGCTGGTGGACGCCATCAAGCGCGCCAACAGTGCCGATCCTAAGGTCTTCAAGGACGCTCTTGCCAAGACCAAAGGGTTCGCCGGCGTTTCCGGCACCATCAGCATGCAGGCTAACCGCGAGCCGATCAAGAGCCCGCTCAGCCTTCTCTACGTGAAGGACGGCAAGTTCGTCCTCAAGGCCAAAGTACCGGTCAAGATGGACTAACGTCGGAAGTAGCAGCAAAGCCGTGCAAAGCGGCCCCGTTTCGGCGGGGCCGCTTTTTTTTAATCAAACGAAAAAGCAAACCATTGGCCACAGAGAAAATCTGAGAAAGCTTCTTTGCGATAGTCTTAAGGTTTACCTCCTCGCATTGGTTTGAGTTTCTCAGATCTTCTCAGATGTTCTCTGTGGCCAATGGTTTTGACTTAGGTTTCTCTGATTTTCTCTGTGGCAGATGGTTCTGGTTGGTTTACCCTTGACAACAGTCATGGGAGACCTTATATTTCCTTACAGTTAAAGGGGAGTAGTTATCGGCTGGAGAAAAGGCCGACCCGGTTTCCGTCAAGACGGTCGCAAGACCCGGAGCCGGGGCAGATATTTCTGTCAACAAGACCTTTATCCAGGCAAACACGTGCCGAGGGTAAAGGTCTTTTTTATTTACCCTCGCCGATACAGTCCACCGCGGACTCAACTACAATCGTCGGGAGTAAATTCTATGCAAACTCTAAAAACGACCCTCCTCCTCTCTCTTCTCACCGTTCTGATGGTGATCATGGGAAGCGCCCTGGGCGGCAAGTCCGGCATGGTCATGGCCTTCACCATGGCGCTCGGCATGAACTTCTTCTCCTACTGGTTCTCGGACAAGATCGTCCTGAGGATGTACGGGGCGCAGGAGATCGGCGAACAGGACCACCCCGTCTTCTTCAACATGGTCCGCCGTCTGTCCGGCAGGGCAGGGCTCCCCATGCCCAAGGTCTACATCATCCCCTCCGACAGCCCGAACGCCTTCGCCACCGGCCGCAACCCGCAGCACGCCGCCGTGGCGGCTACCGAAGGTGTCCTCAGGATTCTCTCCACCGAGGAACTGGAAGGGGTCATGGCCCATGAGCTTGCCCACGTGCAAAACCGCGACATCCTCATCGGGACCATTGCCGCAACCTTTGCCGGCGCCATCTCCATGATAGGCAACATGCTCCAGTGGGGCGCCATGTTCGGCGCCGGGCGCGGCGACGACGAGGAAGGTGGCGGCATCGGCGGACTGATAGGCTCGCTGGCCATGGCCATCATCGCCCCCATCGCAGCCATGCTGATCCAGATGGCCGTGTCCCGCTCGCGCGAGTACCTGGCCGACGCCACCGGCGCCGGGATCTGCGGCCGCCCGCTTGCATTGGCATCCGCGCTGCGTAAACTCCATATGGCTTCGCAGGCGCTCCCGATGCAGGAGGCGCGTCCCGCAACGGCGCACATGTTCATCGTCAACCCGCTCACCGGCGGTGGGCTCATGGAGCTTTTTTCGACCCATCCCCCCATGGAGGAGAGGATCGCAAGGCTAGAGCAGATGGCGAGGTAATCAGCACTCCCTCCCCCTCCGGGGGAGGGGACTAAATTTAAGGAGATTGTTCGATGCAATGGCTGACTGATCCGCAGGTCTGGATGGCACTGGTAACCCTGAGCGCGCTTGAAATAGTGCTGGGCATAGACAACATCATTTTCATCTCTATCCAGGCGAGCAAGCTCCCCTCTCATCAGCAGGAAAAGGCAAGACTCATGGGGCTGGGGCTTGCCATGTTCATCCGTATCGCCCTGCTGTTCTCCCTCACCTGGCTCATGGGACTCACCTCGCCGCTGTTCTCGATCCTGGGGAACGACATCTCGGGCCGCGACCTCATTCTCATCTCGGGCGGCATATTCCTGCTCTGGAAGAGCACCATGGAGATCCACGAGAAGCTCGAAGGCGATCAGGTCGTCGCATCCGCCAAGGTCGGCACCACGTTCGGGGCTGTAATAGTGCAGATCCTTCTGCTTGATATCGTCTTCTCCCTGGACTCCATCATCACCGCGCTGGGAATGGCCAACCAGCTTGCCATAATGGTCGCGGCTGTTGTCATAGCCGTCGTCTTCATGATGCTCTTTTCCGGCAAGATCAGCGCCTTTGTAGAGAAGCATCCCACCATCAAGATGCTTGCTCTCAGCTTCCTGCTTTTGATCGGCATCGCCTTGATCGGCGACGGGTTCGACATGCACATTCCGAAGGGATACATTTACTTCGCCATGGCCTTCTCAGTTCTGGTCGAGATGCTCAACCTGAGAATGAGACGTGGCGCACCGGTCAAGCTGCATGAGCCTCATCTTGACTCTGAAAAATAAACGCAGGCTCCAACCCAGGAGAGTGGCAGGATGAAAGCATTTGTTTGCAGGTTCTTTACCATAACGGCGGCTGTCCTTTTCCTCAGCCTGACCGTGTTTGAAGCCAGCGCCGAGGCGAGAGCCGGCGGCGGACGCTCCTTCGGCGGCGGCTCGCGCAGCTATTCACGGCAGGCGAGCCCAGCTCCCGCGCAGAGCATGCCCCGCCAGAGTTACGCCCCCGGAGCCGGCGCCTACCAGCAGCAGGCAGGAGGCGGCTTCATGAGGAGCATGGCCGGCGGCCTCATGGGAGGGATGATAGGCAGCATGCTCTTCGGCGGCATGGCCGGCGCGGGCGGGATGGGGGGTGTCCCGGCGGGCGGCGGCATAGGCCTTTTCGAGATCATCCTCTTGGCCGGCGGCGGATTCCTCATTTACCGGCTGATGCAAAAGGGAAGACGTTAGTCCGCCGCAGCCTGAAAGGCGAAGGCGAAATCGGCGGCGGGAATGCGGCTAAATGGAGAGGTTCCAGGGGATTGCCATGCACAAATATAAGATGATCCTGATTTTGGTGGCGATAGCGGTTGTTTTCCCGTTCATCGGTTACCTGCTCAATTTCTACACCGACTGGCTGTTTTTCGCCGAGACCGGGTTTTTATCCGTCTTTACCACCACCATATATGCCCAGACAGGGACAGGGGTGCTTTTCGGCGTCCTGCTCTTCGTTTTCCTGCAAATCAACCTCCACTGGGCCAACAAGGGATCGTTCCCTCTTGCCGGCATCTACATCATCGGCGGGGGGGACATCCGGATCAACAGGAACGAAGCGGGCCAGATGGTGCGGCCTGTGGGGATCCTGGTATCCCTCGTCGTGGCGCTTCTGGCTGGGAACTGGGGGGCGGTCCATTGGGAGGACCTGCTTCTTTTCGTGAAAAGGGTCAACGTGGGGATGGCTGATCCCGTCCTGGGGAAGGATATAGGCTTCTACCTCTTCAGCCTCCCGTTCATCGAGACGCTCAAGAACTTTGCCGGTTTCCTGCTGCTGGCGGCGGTGGTGCTTTCCGCGGCGGTTTACTACGTCAAGGGGGGGATCATCCTCAACGACCGCGGCGCCGGCGTGGACCCGAGGGTGCGCCGGCATCTCGTGCTTCTTGTCGGTCTCTTTTCACTGGTCGTCGCAGGCGGCTTCTACCTGGACAGCTTCAAGTTGATGCTGTCCAACAACGGCGTCTTTTCAGGCGCGGGCTATGTCGACGTACACGCGCGCCTGTTCACCTACCGGATCCTGACGTTTTTGACCCCGCTTGCCGGCCTGATGCTGGTGCTCGGCCTGTGGAAGGGGAACTGGCGCATGGCGCTGGTGCCCCCCGTCGTTGTCGCCGCGGTCTACATGGTCGGCGTGCGGGTCTATCCCGGCCTGCTCCATAAGTTCAAGGTGGCGCCCAACGAGTTGACGCTGGAGATGCCGTACCTGGAGAACCACCTCAAGTTCACCCGCTTCGGTTACGACCTGGAGAAGATAGAGACCGTCCCCTTCGATGTCGACACCAAGCTCACCGCCGCCGATGTCGCCAGCAACGACGCCACCATAAAGAACATCCGGCTCTGGGACCACGCGCCGCTTCTGAAGACCTACAGCCAGTTGCAGCAGATCAGGACCTATTACAAGTTTTTCGACGTGGACAACGACCGATACATGGTGAACGGCCAGTATTCGCAGGTCATGCTCTCCCCGCGCGAGCTCTCCTATGCGGATCTGCCGAGCAAGAACTGGATCAACGAGCGCCTGATCTTCACCCACGGCAACGGCATCACTTTCGGCCCGGTGAGCCGCATCAGCAAGGAAGGGCTCCCCGAGTTCTTCGTCAAGGACATCCCCGCGGTGAGTCTTGCGGACATCAAGGTGACGAGGCCCGAGATCTACTACGGCGAGCTTTCCAACGACTACGTGATAGTGAAAACCAAGGTGCCGGAGTTCAGCTATCCGACCGCTACCGGCAACGTGAACACCACCTATTCCGGCAAGGGAGGAGTCGCAGTGGACTCGCTCCTCAAGAAGGCGGTTTTCGCGGCCAGGTTCAAGACCGAGAAGATCCTGCTCTCCTCCGACATCACCCCCCAGAGCCGCATCATCTACAACCGCAACATTTCCGAGCGGGTGAAGAGCATCGCCCCGTTCCTGAGCTTCGAGATAGACCCTTACATGGTGGTCGACCAGCAGGGACGGCTCAAGTGGATGATAGACGCCTACACCTTTTCGAACCGCCTCCCTTACTCCAGGCCCGTCAAGGGGGGGATGAACTACATCCGCAATTCGGTGAAGGTCGTGATCGACGCCTATGACGGGACGATGGCTTTCTACGTGAGCGACCCGGGGGACGTGATGATCAAGGTCTATTCGCGCATCTTCCCAGGGCTGTTCCAGCCGATATCCGCGATGCCGCCCGACCTCAGGAAGCATGTCAGGTACCCGCACCAGTATCTCCAGGTGCAGGCGGCGCTTTACGCCTCCTACCACATGACCGATCCCAAGGTGTTCTACAACAAGGAAAACCTCTGGCAGATCCCGGCGCTGGGCGAAAAACCGATGGAACCGTACTACACCATCATGAAGCTCCCGGGCGAGAAGCTGGAAGAGTACATCCTGCTGCTCCCCTTCACTCCGTCGAAGAGGGACAACCTGGCCGCCTGGCTGACCGCCCGCTGCGACGGCGAGAACTACGGCAAGATCAGGGCCTACACCTTCCCGCGCGACCGCCTGATCTACGGTCCGAAGCAGATCGACGCCCGCATCAACCAGGATTCGTTCATCTCGCAGCAGCTCACGCTCTGGAGCCAGCGCGGCTCGGAGGTGATACGCGGCAGCCTCCTGGTCATCCCGATAGAGAAGTCGCTTCTCTACGTGCAGCCGCTTTTCCTGGCAGCGGACAAGGGTGGCCTTCCCGAACTGAAGCGGGTGATCGTCGCCTTCGGCGACCAGGTCGTCATGGAGGAAAATCTCGAGTTGGCGCTCCAGAGGCTATTCGGCTCCAGAAAGGGTGCGGCGCCTGCAGCCGTTCCCGCCGCAGGTGCGCCCGCAGCAACCACGGCCCAGCCCTCGTCAAACCTGGCGAAGGAGGCGATGGGGATCTACCAGCGCGCCATCAACCTGCAGCGCCAGGGTGACTGGTCCGGCTACGGCGAGGAACTGCGCAAGCTGGAGCAGGTCCTGAGGAGGATGGCCCAGTAAACCAGTCTATAAAAGGAGAAAAACCATGAAATGCCCAGTATGCAAAGACGCGAACCTCGTGATGTCCGAGCGCCAGGGGATCGAGATAGATTACTGCCCCGACTGCCGGGGTGTCTGGCTGGACCGCGGCGAACTCGACAAGATCATCGAGCGTTCCGCAGCCAAGGAGGCGGCTCTCCCGGTGCAACAGGCGCCGCAACCGCAATACACGCCGCAACCGCAGCACGCCCCGCAGCCAAACTACGGGCACGGCCAAAGCCATGGCCAACACCACGGACACAAACCGTACAGGAAGAAGTCCTTCCTGGAGGAATTGTTTGATTAACCGGAGGGATGAAGCAAGGACGGGATCGCTACCGGCACGTCAACGATAAACCCTGCTGAGCTGGCTCCTCCTCCCCCTGAAGGTGGGGAGCCAGCGAAAGCTAACGGCAGTGAAGGTCGGGGCGGAAACGGGAGTGTTCTCTCTTGACACCTACGTGAAAATTGTTTTATATTCCGCGCTACGTATGAGACAAAAACCCCTTCAAATACTTTTTTCATGGTTTCTGCTCGTGGCCGTCCTGAGCGTCCTTTGCGACGGCGCATGCCGGGGGGCTCACGCCATGGATTCGTCCGGCGCGAACGGCCCGACAGCGGTGCGGAGTCTTACCGCCGACCACGGCTGCCCCTGCTGCCCCGATAGTCATCACGACAGCGATGACGTGTGCGATGACTGCGTCAACTGCCTTTGCCACGCCTCGATCACGCCTCAAGGTTTACTGCTGAGCTACCTCCCCGTTTTCTCTGAAATCGTTTCCTCCGACTCATTCAAGTTTCTGCCCGAAGTTTACCTGCCCAAGTTCGTCCCCCCCCAGTCACAAGCCTGATACAGCTATCGCGGGAGTAGTCCGTCCGCTGCAATGGAAAACCATCCCGTTTTGCCATTGGTTCCTCGTCGTGCGCACTACTTTTCATAATCTTGTCAAAACCGATTTAGATTAAGGAGGTTTTCCTTTGGGAATAACTGTATTCAGGGGAGCACGGCTCCTTCTGCCGGGAGTCATGTGTCTCCTCGCATCTGCACCGTCGTTCGCTGAGACACAAAACCTGTCCCTGCCGCAGGTCATCGAAACGACGTTGAACAACAATGGCGAACTGAAATCGTTCCAGGAGGAAAAGGGGATCCGCGACGCCGGGGTGCTTCGCGCCGGGCTGCTCCCCAATCCGACCCTGGAACTGGAAGCGGCCACGGGCGCGCTTACCGGCAGCGGTGCTGAAAACTCCCTGTCGCTCGGCGTTGCGCAGGAGTTCCTGCCGGCCGGCAAGCGCGCAAAAAGGGTCGAGGTCGCCGAGCGCGAGCTGGCAACCTACCGATGGCAACTGGCGGACCGGAAGCGCACGCTGCGCGCCGAGGTCGAAACCGCCTTCTGCGACCTGTTGCTTTCCGAGCAGCGTCTTCTGCTCGCGGAGCGCTCCATCGACCTGAACAGGCAACTTCTCGCGGTGGCGAAAGATCGCCTCGCGGCCGGGGATATCCCGGAACTGGAAAAGAACCTGGTCGAGGTGGAACTTTTGCGCAGCGAGGCGGCCCGCATCGAGCTGGGGCGCGCAGCCCTTCAAGGCAGGAGCCGGCTCGCCTCCCTCATGGGGCTTCCCCCCGGCGAGTCGCCGGCCATATCGGGCGAGTTCGATGCGCGCGTTTCGCCGGCTCGAACCCTCGCCGACCTGAAGCTGCTGGCGCTTGGCACCCGCCCCGACCTGAAAGCGCTGCAGGAGGAAAAGGGCAGGGGGGGCGCGGAGATGGCCCTGGCCCGAGCGGAAGCGATCCCCAACCTGACGGCGGGGATCGCCCTCAGTCGCGACACCACCGCAATGGAGATAGGGGGAGTCGAGGGGAAGGACACCGCCTACACCGTGGGGGTGAAGTTTTCCATGCCCATACCCGTCTTCGATAAGAACCGGGCCGGCCTGCAGGAGGCGAGTGCAAGGATGGCCAGCGCCGAAAGCCGGCTGTCGGCCGCCGCACGGAATGTGCAACGCGAAGTCGAGACGGCGTACGCCGGTTTCCTGAACGCCGAGCAGGTGGTTTCGCTTTACCGAGCGCAGATCCTGCAGCAACTGGAAGAAAACCTGAGATTGACCCAGGAGGCCTACCGTCTCGGCGAGGTCGACCTCCTTGCCGTCATCCAGGAGCAGAAGAAATTCTACGAAATAAGCGACGGCTACCTCGCCGCCCTGCACGCCAGGCGGACTGCCCTGGTACAACTCGAATCGGCAGTTGCCGCTGACATCAACGGAGGTGCGCAGTGAACAAGAAAGCAATCATCGGGGTAATCCTGCTCATGGCCCTCGTGGGAGGCGTTGGCTACCGGCTCGGCAATTCGACCGGCGGCGGTGGGCATGCCGAGCCTGGCGAGGCACCCCACGCTGAAGAGAAAGCGGGCCATGCCGAGGGGAAGGAAGAAGAGGGGCATGACGAGCACGCAGGCGAGCGACTGGTCAAGATGACCGCCGAGGTGCAGAAACAAAGCGGGGTGGTCGTGGCCCCGGCGAAAAAACAGCGGATGGCCGGCGTCATCAGTGCCACCGGCAAGGTCGAGGCCAATGCGGACCGCATCGCCCACGTCTCGCCGCGCATCTCAGGCAAGATCGTCGCGGTCAGGTCCTCCCTCGGGGACAACGTGGCGGCCGGTCAGGTGCTGGTCACCCTGGACAGCGTCGAGCTGGGCGAGGCGCTGAGCCGCTACCACCAGTCCAAGACCAGGCTGGCCCTGGCCCAGTCCAACATGGACCGCATCAAGACCCTGGTGGACAAGAAGATCGCCGCCCGCAAGGAGATCCTCCAGGCCGAGACCGACTACAAGACCGCCCAGACGGAGCTGCACACCGACCAGGAGCGGCTCGCTCTGTACGGCGTTACCGCAGCCGACCTCAAGGGTGACCGGAAACCGATCCTTCCGGTCCGCTCGCCCATCGGCGGCGTCATCACCGAAAAGCACGCCATCGTGGGAGAACTGGCCGACCCGGCCAAGAGCCTCTACACCGTCGCCGACCTTTCCTCGGTCTGGGTCCTGGTGGACATCCATGAAAAGGACCTGGTCAAGGTGCGCCGGGGGCAGGGGGCGGCCGTGATGGTGAGCGCTTTCCCGGAACAGAAGTTTCACGGCCGCATCACCTACCTTGCCGACGTCGTCAACGAGGCCACCCGCACCATAAAGGCGCGGGTCGAGGTGCCTAACCCGGGGCGCAAGCTGAAGCCCGAGATGTTCGCAACGGTCGAGCTGGCTTCGGCGGCGGACGCCCCGCCTGTCCTTTCGGTGCCGGAAGAGGCGGTCCAGGAACTGGAAGGGAAAAAGCTGGTCTTCGTCGCCGAGGGGGGAAGCGGCTTCGAGGCCCGCAAGGTTGAACTGGGGCGGGCGTCAGGCGGCCTGGTCGAAGTGCTCTCCGGCCTCAAGGAGGGGGAGCGCTTCGCGGCAAAGGGGGCTTTCGTCCTTAAATCCGAGCTGATGAAAGGCGAAATCGAGGGACACGATCACTGAGGAGATAACCGCCCATGCTGGAAAAACTCGTTTCATTCATGCTGAAGCAAAAGGGTATGGTCATCTTCCTGTCGCTGGTGATCGTCGTCTTCGGCTTTTATTCGTATCTCAAGCTTCCCATAGACGCCTTTCCGGACGTGACCAACGTCCAGGTGGAGATCGTCAGCCACGCCGACGGGCTCTCCGCCATCGAGATCGAGCGCAACGTGACCTACCCGATCGAGATGGCGATGCGGGGGCTCCCCGACATCGAGCAGCTCCGCTCCGTCACCAAGTTCGGCCTTTCCATCGTCACCGTCGTCTTCAAGGACAACGTCGACATCTATTTCGCCCGGCAGCTGGTGTTCGAGCGGCTGGCGGAGGCGCGGGAGAAGGTCCCCAAGGGGGTCGAGGTCGCCATGGGGCCGATCGGGACCGCGATGGGGGAAATCTACCAGTACACGCTGGAAGGGAAGGCGCCCCAGGACCCCGAGGGGAAGCGGGCCTACCTGACCAACCTGCGCACCATCCAGGAATGGATAGTCACCCCGCAGTTGAAGAGCGTGGCCGGGGTCAACGAGATCAACTCCTTCGGCGGCTATTTCAAGCAGTACCAGGTGGTCGTCGCGCCGGACAAGCTGCTCAAGTACGGGGTGACTGCGGATGACGTCTACAGCGCCATCGGCAGCAACAACAGCAACGTCGGCGGCAACGTGCTCGAGCGCGACAGCGACCAGTACATCGTGCGCGGCGTAGGGCTGATCCGGGACATCAGCGATATCGAGAACATCGTACTCAAATCCCAGGGGGGAACGCCGGTCTACCTGCGGGACGTGGCCCTGGTCCGCATCGGCGAGGCCGTGCGCATGGGGGCCGCCATCAAGGACGCCAAGGGCGAGGCGGTGGGGGGGATCGTCATGATGCTCCGGGGCGAGAACAGCCGCGACGTGGTCGCCCGGGTGGCCGCCAAGGTCAAGGAGATGAACGAAAACAACCTGCTTCCCGACGGCATCAAGCTGGCCCCGTACTACGACCGGAGCGACATCGTCAAGGCGAGCGTCGGCACAGTCAACAAGGCGCTGGTCGAAGGGGCGATCCTGGTCCTGATCGTCCTGTACCTGCTACTGAACAGCTTCAGGGGGAGCGTCGTGGTGCTGCTGGCCCTGCCGCTGTCGCTTCTCGCCACCTTCATCGTCATGAAGCTGACCGGCATCACCGCGAACCTGATGTCCCTGGGGGGGCTTGCCATCTCCATCGGGATGATCATCGACACCACCATCATCCAGGTGGAGAACGTCCAGCGTCACCTGAGCGAAGAAGGCGGGGGGGAGCCCAAACTCAAGACCGTGCTCAAGGCGGTGATGGAGGTGCGCAAGCCGAGCATCTTCGGGGAGCTGATCATCGCGCTCACCTTCATCCCGATCCTCACCCTGGAGGGGATAGAAGGCAAGATGTTCGGCCCCCTCGCCATCACCGTCGCCATCGCGCTCCTGGCATCCCTGCTCCTCTCCATCTTCGTTATTCCCGTGCTCTGCAGCATCTTCCTGAAGCCGCAACCGGAGCAGGACAGCAGGATCATGGTCCACGCCAAGGAGCAGTACCTGCCGCTTCTGGAGTACGCACTGAGCCGGAAAAAGGTGGTTCTCGGCGTCGCCGGGGGGCTCCTGGTCTTCTCGTTGTTCCTGGTCACCAGGCTCGGGACGGAGTTCATACCGATCATGGACGAAGGCTCCTTCGACATGGACATCGCCATGCTCCCAGGCGTTTCCCTCGCCAAGGCGCTCGAAGTCAACCAGCAGGCCACCGACAGGTTGAAGAAATTCGACGAACTGGACGTGGTGGTCGGCCGCATCGGCCAGACCGGCGTCGCCCTCGACACCCGCGGCCCGGACAAGACCGGCTACGTGGGTGTGTTCAAGCCGAAGAGCGAATGGAAGCGCGACATCACCAAGGAGGAACTGACCAACGAGATGCGCGAGGCGCTGGAGACTATCCCCGGGATCAGCTTCGGGTTCAGCCAGCCGATACAGTGCCGCATCGACGAACTGGTGGCGGGAACGCGGGCTCAGCTGATCGTGAAGCTCTTCGGCGACGACCTGGACCTCTTGCGCGACAAGTCCGCGGAGATAGCCAAGATCCTCTCCACCGTGAGGGGCGGTACCGACCTCAACACCGAGAAGGTCTCGGGTCAGCCGTACCTCACCGTGACCATCGACAGGTCGAAGATCGCCCGTTACGGGCTGAACATAAGCGACGTCCAGAACGTCATCGAGATAGCGGTGGCAGGAAAGGCGGCCTCCACCTTCTACGAGGCCAACCGCAGTTTCGACATTACGGTGAGGCTGCCGGAAGAGAAGAGGAACTCGCTGGAGGCCATCAAGAACCTGCTGATCACCACCAAATCCGGCGTCAACGTGCCGCTCGATCAGTTGGCGTATGTGAATATGGTGGAGGGGCCGGTGCAGATAAGCCGTCAGGACGGCGCAAGAAGGATCGGCATCGAGATGAACGTCAGCGGCAGGGACATGGGGAGCTTCGTTTCCGAAGCGAAAAAGAAGATAAAGGAGCAGGTAAAACTCCCGCCGGGATACTACCTCACCTGGGGCGGCCAGTTCGAGAACCAGCAGCGGGCCATGAACAGGCTGATGGTGATCGGCCCGGTGGCGGTCGCGCTCATCCTGCTACTGCTCTACGTGACCTTCCGCTCCATCCGGTTGGCGTTGCTGGTGATCTCGAACCTTCCCTTCGCCCTGATCGGCGGCATCTTCTCGCTGTTCCTCTCCGGTCAGTACCTCTCGGTTCCTGCGTCGGTCGGCTTCATCGTCCTCTTCGGGGTCGCGGTGCTGAACGGGCTGGTGCTGGTCTCCCGGATAGCCCAGCTGCGCGAGGAGGGAATGGAACTCGGGGAGGCGATACGAAAGGGGGCTATGGACCGGCTGCGTCCGGTGCTCATGACGGCTTCCATCGCCATCTTCAGCCTGATGCCGATGCTTCTGGCCAGCGGTACCGGTTCTGAAATTCAGAAACCGCTGGCGACTGTCGTGGTTGGGGGACTGATCACCTCGACGCTGCTCACCTTGCTGCTCATTCCCGCGGTGTACGGCTGGTTTGAAAAGAAGAAAGCCGAACCCGAACTTTAATTTGTCTACAAAGGAGGCATTGCATGAAAAGAGTCGGTCTGATTTTCCTACTCACGCTCGCGGCAGCCGGCGGCTGTGCCGATAGGTCGACGCTGATCCGCACCGAGACGGCGAGCCACGGCACGGCCGTTGCCGAGGAACTGGCTAAAGACGGGAGCCTGCCGCAAGGGTACGCAGCACTGGGTATCACCGCATCGTTTAAGACCCATGCTGACCGGCCCTCCCTGGTTTACGATCCGCATGGAACGCCTGATTTTAAATTGCTTGTCAGCATCGACGGGCAGGAGACCTCTCTGCGGGGAGCCCTGCAGGAAGAGAAGGGGGGCTCGCTGGACCTGGTAGATCCCGAAAACGGACCCGGGATCAGGTACCGGTTCGACAAGAAGCTCCGTCTGAAGGCGGGGGTGCACAGGGTCGTGGTCGCACTCCCCGGTGACGGAGTCGTACTCCAGAGGGAGATCTCGCTCGCGGAAGGCAAGGTGCATAGCCTGGTTGTCGAGCCGGTGTACGGTGCGAAGTCAGGGAAACCGCGCCCGGGGATCTCCAACGCCACCAGTTTCCGGGAGGGGATCCGGACCCTCAGGATCCTTTTGGACGGGCAGGTAGTTTAAGAAACAAACGTAAGTTGACGTTATGCTATTGCGCCGTGATAACCTCCTCGGGTCACGGCGCCTTTTTTTTGTGATACTTCGGCAGTTTTCGTCAACGGCAGTTCCGAGATATAACGGTTGTATTTTTTAACAGGCAATCAAAAGTTTAACTTTACTAAACAGGTGGAGCTGTTGTAGAGTGTCGCGCTGTCGAGGCCGTTTGACTCATTAAAACGACCGACCCGGCAGCCGTATTTGAATGTGGACAGACCAAAGACCGCGGGATTATCCGCATTGTTTTCCCTGTCATCGTATTCATGAAAAGTTTCCTTTTATAGCAATGACTTGCTTGTTTTAGGGAGTTTATGGTATACGTGCTCCACATCCACTGTTCTATTTCCGTGAAATACTGATAATTAGACCGGTTTCACCTGCTTTGGTAATACCGCAACCAATTGACGCATCTCTAGCCGCATAAATCTCAGTCGGAAGGAAGTCGACATGTTCTTACAACAGCTTGTCAACGGCGTGGCACTCGGTAGCGTGTATGCGCTCATCGCGTTGGGCTACACGATGGTTTACGGCATCATCACCCTGATCAACTTCGCCCACGGCGAGATCTTCATGGTGGGCGCCTTCATCGGACTGCTCCTGGTCTCTTACTTCAAGGTGAACGTGTTCGTCGCCATCATCGGGGCCATGATCTTCTGCATGATCATGGGGGTGGTGATCGAACTGGTCGCTTACCGGGCGCTCAGGAAATCTTCCAGGCTCTCGGCGCTCATCTCCGCCATCGGGGTCTCGATCTTCCTGTCCTCGCTGGCGCTCATGGTGTTCGGCGCGGACGCCAAGGGGTTCCCTGACGGGGCGTTTCCGGTGCGGCAGATCCACGTCGGCGACGCCGACATCTCGACGCTGCAGATGCTCATCATCGGGGTCTCCGCCGTCCTCATGCTGGGCCTCGAGTTCATCGTGCAGAAAACGAAGATCGGCAAGGCGATGCGGGCGACCTCGGAGGATTACAACACCTCGGCCCTCATGGGGATCAACGTGAACCGCGTCATCTCCTTCACCTTCGCGCTCGGCTCGGCGCTGGCTGCGGCGGGCGGCGTGCTGGTCGGCGTGCTCTTTAACGCGGTCTCCTTCAACATGGGGCTCATGGCCGGCCTCAAGGCCTTCGCCGCGGCGGTTCTCGGCGGGATCGGCTCCATACCCGGCGCGATGCTCGGCGGGTTGCTGCTGGGGGTCTCCGAGGTCTTCGGCGTCGCCATAGGCTACTCGTCCTACCGTGACGCGATCGCCTTTACCATTCTCGTACTGGTTCTCCTTGTCAAGCCGACCGGGCTGCTCGGACAAAAAATCACAAAGAAGGTGTAGATTCGATGGGAAACTTCCTACAGAGCTTGGTCGCCTCTATCGACCCGTACATGATGCAGATCCTCGTCAACGTCGGCATCGCAATCGTGCTGGCGCTGGGGCTTAACGTTATCGTCGGTCTCACCGGGCAGCTGTCGCTGGGACACGCGGCATTCATGAGCATAGGCGCCTTCACCAGCGCCATGATCACCATCAAGACGGGGCTCCCGTTCAGCGTGAACCTGATGGTGACCGGCGTCGTTACCGCCGTCGTCGCGGCCATCATCGGCTTCCCGATCCTGAGACTCACCGGCGACTACCTGGCGATCTGCACGCTCGGTTTCGCCGAGATAGTGAAGGTCTTCTTCCTGAACTTCGAACCGACCAACAAGGCGCTCGGGCTCACCGTGCCGAACGCGAAGACGGTCATCCCGATGCCGATCTACGTATGGGTCGTGGTGGTGCTCGCCATCATACTGGTCACCTTCGTGCAGTCGTCGCGTTTCGGCCGCGCGCTCAAGGCCATCCGCGAGGACGAGATCGCCGCCGAGGCGATGGGTATCAACACCGCCAAGTACAAGATCCAGGCCTTCGCCCTCGGCTCCTTCATGGCGGGTATCGGCGGGGGACTCTACGCCCACTTCCTGAGCTACATCAACCCCTCTGACTTCGGCTTCCTCAAGTCGGTCGACATCCTTTCCATGGTAGTGCTCGGAGGGCTCGGGAGTGTTCCCGGCACCGTGATCGGTTCCGCCGTGCTCGCCTCGGCGCCGGAATTCCTGCGCTTCATGTCCCAGTACCGGATGCTCGTCTACGGCGCGCTCCTGGTCTTCCTGATGGTGTTCCGTCCCAACGGGCTCCTGGGAGGCGTGAACTTCACCGAACTGTTGCTGCGCGCCATCGGCAGAAAGCCGGCCGGCAAGGGGATCAAGCAGTAGATAAGGCAAACTAACTCACCACAGCGAGAGCAAAGCATGTCCATTCTTAAACTCGAAGACGTCACCATCCG
>Ga0209212_1000578_pt1 | contig 69934 bp, 58 predicted proteins | sample RifGroC2_FD_183996 | JGI IMG/M metagenome (GOLD analysis project Ga0209212, IMG submission 183996) | Groundwater microbial communities from Rifle, Colorado, USA - Groundwater C2 (SPAdes) (version 2) | ecosystem: Environmental > Aquatic > Deep subsurface > Groundwater | place: Rifle, Colorado...
CATAATATCCGGAGTCGGATAATCAGCAGTTGCACAACTATTTTTAGCTATGATTTTTATCTCACCATCTTCACTTAAGTGTCCAAGGATGACAGCGCATTTTGTTCCACCGATATCTATTCCAACGAGGTTCATATTAATTATCAAGATAGAAAATATCTGATTTTATCATAATAATTCTGTTTATAAAAGAAAATCCCTGCGTACAGGGCTGAAACTGTCAATCAGCCTTACATCAGGGCTCAGAGTCCGGACACAATGAGGCACATCAGGTGGGATAGTGATAAGATCACCTTTATTCAGATGAAATTCTTTTCCATCCTTATAAAAAAACAACTCTCCTTCAGCAACGTATGTTATCTGTTCATGAGGGTGGGAGTGAGGAGCTTCGGGTTTTTTCATAGGGCCGTTCGAGAAATCACAAACCACAACCATTACATTATCGAGGTGTATGATGGTTCGCTTAAAATTTTTCGAAATTTTCTGTTCGATTATGTTTTGCATATTGCTATTTAATTTTTCCCTTTTTCCCTTTGCCTTTTTCCTTTTGCCTTTTGTCTTTTGTCTTTTGTCTTTTGTCTTTTGTCTTTTGTCTTTTCAGAAATCTATCATCGCTTTCATGACACCATCACTGTAGCCTGCAACAAGGTCGAAAGCCTCTTTGGTTTGGCTGAACGGGAACCGGTGAGTGATAATATTCTCAATTTTTATTGTTCCTTTTTCCATCAGTAACAGGGATGGTTCCACACAATCGACCTGGCGGCGAATGAACTGGAGTGATATCTCTTTACGCCTGGTCTTTTCTACATTTACGATCCAGTTATCGAATTCAGGTATTCCGACAACAATTAACTTACCTCCCGGTTTTAATATTTCAATTGCCTGATCCATAGCTTCCTGCTGCCCGCAGCATTCAAAAACCACATCGAGTCCGAGAGATTCCTTATTATATAACTTTTCTACGATATTTTCATTCAGGGGATTGCCTGTGAGAGTCGCTCCCTCATTTTTTGCAATTGCCAGCCTTCTGTCGATCTTGTCAGATACAAAGAATGACTCTGCTCCTTCAGCCTTTGCTGCAAGCATGACACTCATCCCAATCGGGCCATACCCCAATATCCCGGTTTTCAGATTTTTTACGCCATTTGATTTTTTTACAGAATAAACCCCTATCGCAAGTGGTTCAGAGATAGCGCCATGGTCTGTTGTTAGATTTCCTATTAGCGGGAGGCAGCTCTCTTCGGGCATTACAATATACTCCATAAGGCATCCTTCTGCCTGTCCAGGACATCCGAGGAACTTTAGTTTACGGCAAGTGTGATGTCTGCCTGAAAGACACTGGTCACACTTCCAGCATGGCATTGCAGGCTCAATGGCTATCTTATCTCCGGGTTTGACTCTTTTTACAGCTGTTCCTGTTTCCACAACTACTCCGGCACCCTCATGGCCAACAGCAAAGGGGTATTCGACAACCTGTGAACCGATCTGACCCTGTGTGTAATAGTGAATATCAGATCCGCAAATGCCAACAACTGACATTTTTATCTTTACGTCGTTGGGATTTACAAGAACCGGTTCAGCGATCTCTTTTATTTCCATCTTCCTGATCCCTGTGAGCATCATTGCTTTCATAACTTCATTTCAATTTATCCAAACTTACAAAAAACTTCGCATTTAATCTTCCTCAGTGTGCTTTGTGTAAATTCTTTGAGGCCTCTGTGTTTAAATTCTTATTTTTGCCTGAGACCATATATAAAAAATTATGCGAATACAGCTTGAAGATACGGCAGCAGTCGTGGTTGACATACAGGAAAGGCTATTGCCTCATATTTACCAATGGGAGCAGACACTTCAGAACTGCCTTAAGCTTATTGAAGGATTGAAGATACTTTCGGTTCCGGTGGTTGTAACCCAGCAGTACACAAAAGGCCTTGGCCCTACAGTTGCTGCCATTGTTAATAAAATAACAGCATTCAGTCATATAGAGAAGAACTCTTTCAGCTGCTATGGCGAGCCTGTATTCAAAGATAAGCTAACTTCCCTTGGGAAGAAGAATGTCATCCTGTGTGGTATAGAATCACATGTTTGTGTTCTTCAGACCTGTCTCGATCTGATAGAGGCAAGTTACATCCCGGTTGTGGTGGAGGATTGCGTTTCCTCAAGAAAACCTGATGACAAGACTATTGCCATTGAGCGAATGAGGCAGGAGGGAGCCAGGATCACAACTCTTGAAAGCCTTTTGTTCGAGCTTACACGATGTGCAGGTACCGATACATTTAAAAGTATTTCCAGACTTGTAAAATAGAATATCTTTTTTTTCAGGATCCCGGTCTGTTGTACCTCCCGGAAATTTCCAGAGAGCATTATAAATTTGTATATTCACAACCATAATTCAGATACAGCCTAATTTTATGAGAAAGATTTACGGAATAGGAGAGACGGTACTTGATATTATTTTCAAGGATGGTCAGCCACAGGCTGCAAAGGCAGGAGGATCGGTTCTTAACAGCGCTGTATCAATGGGCAGGATGGATTTGCCTGTATCATTTATAAGTGAATATGGTACTGATGATGTAGGAGAGCTTATTAACAGCTTCCTTAATGAAAATGGAGTAAACACATCATCAGTTCATCGTTTTGATGATGGTGCAACTTCCCTTGCTCTGGCATTCCTTGATGATAAGAATGATGCACATTATACTTTCTACAAGGATTTTCCCGGTAAACGTCTGAATATTCATTTCCCTGTATTACAGGAAGATGATATTCTTCAGTATGGTTCATTTTATGCAATATGGCCTGAGATCAGGACGAAAATTAAAAAGTTTATTCAGAGTGCACATGATAATGGCGCTCTGGTGATTTATGATCCGAACTTCAGGAAGTCTCACCTCTCTGAGCTGGGATCACTGAAGCCTCTTATAATAGAGAATATGCGGATGTCGGGTCTGATAAGGGGATCTGATGAGGACTTCCGGAATATCTTCAGGGTCAACAGTGCTGATGAGGCATGGGAAGTAGTAAAAAATTACTGTATGTGTCTGGTATATACTTCAAATACCGACGGTGTATATGTGAGAACAAACTCATTCTCAGGGAAATTCCCTGTCAGGACAATTACTCCTGTGAGCACTATCGGAGCAGGTGACAATTTCAATGCAGGAATGATCACATCAATTTACAGAAACAAAATCACTAAAAATCAGCTTTATAAAATGGGTCTGAAGGAATGGACCATTGTTATTGAAACAGCAGTTGATTTTGCAACTCACGTATGTCTCAGTTATGAGAACTATATTGATTTAGCGTTTGCAAGGAGGTATTTTTCGGCTTCAAACGACCAGATATAGTCGTTTTTTGAAACAATTTCGTGCAATCCTGCGTATAATATATTATCCCTTCCCATTTCTCCAAGCTTATAAAGCGACACCAGCGGCATTGAAATGTTCGTATAGATAAGCTTTTTACCTCCCGGAATCTGCGGAAGGTTCATGGTTGTATCAACAACTGCGTCAAGTCCTCCGATATGTGTGATCATAATTGCAGGATTAATTTTCCCTTCACCCATAAGTTTTAGCGATTCGAGCATATCATCTGTGTTTCCTCCTGATGTGCCTGCAATGTGTGTAAATGCATAATGTACATTGTAAAAGTTGAATTCTGCCCTGAATTCAGGATTGGTAGGTCCGGCAAAGAAGTTCAGGCAGCCGTCGAAACCGAGTATGCAGTCTCCCTGCTCAACAACGTTCTTTACGGGAGCAAAAATAAAGACATCATCAAATCCGGTTCCGTCTGTCAGCTCACGCAGGTGCTTCACCGGATTATTCATTTTTCCTGTATTGACATACATCAGCTTTACACCCTCTTTTGCTGCATGTTCAGGAGTGAACAGGCAAGCCGCCCTGGCAAGACGGTTATCGTCGATATCCGTAACCACAAGTAATCCTGGTTTACGCTCCTGGTGAAGAGCATAATCGATTGCCCCAAGGCCCATGGGACCAACTCCAGCAAGTATTGCCATTTTTCCTCTTCTTCGTATACCCATTTCATGATTGTATGTCCCTGGCGGAATATGATAGCTGGCATGGAATGCACCTACTATGCATGACATTGGTTCAGACAGGGATGCAGGGAAGAACGCTTCCCCGTCATATGGAAGAAGGCAGTTGGCCTCCATAACAATTGAAGGAATGATGATATGAGTAGCATCACCTCCTATAAACCGGTATGAATATCCGGGGGCATTCAGTGTTCCCATATGGTTCATAGCAGGCTGAATGGAAAATTTCTGACCGGCACTGAACCTGTCCTTCCATTTATTTCCCACTTCAAGGATCACACCGGCAAACTCATGCCCGATCATAGTCGGATTGATATGGATATCATCAGGAACCCTTTTATGATCGGCACCCTGAATGGCTGCTTTATGTGACGACATGCAGATGCTGTCGGAGATAACCTGTGCAAGTATCTCATCGTCTTTCATTGCCGGGAGTTCAAATTCCTCAAGCCTGAGATCTTTCTTTCCGTAAATTCTGACTGCTTTGGTCTTCATTATGTTGAATTTTCTATGTGACGCCTATCCTAACATTATTTGTCCGCCGGTGACCGGTATTGCCTGCCCGGTTTCGTATTCCTGTTCAATGATGTAAAAGATCGCCTTCATAACATCTTCAAGTCTGCAGCCTCTTTTCATGGGTACCTGCTCTTCGTAGAATTTCCTTACATCTTCAATATTCCTTGCTCCCGGAACCTTGCCGGTCTTTAAATACTGTACAAACAATCCGGTATGAGGATCGGACCATAACGGACCTTCATAAAAATTACCGGGGCATACAGAGTTGACCTTTATCCTGTAAGGTGCAAGCTCCATGGCAAACGACTGAGTAAGTCCTATACCACCAAACTTTGCTCCGGCATAGGCAAAATTACGATTACTTCCCCTTAGTCCTGATTTTGAGTTTATCTGTATAATATCAGTGAAATAGTCATTATTCTCATGATTCTGGATCTTCATAACCTCTGAAGCATACTTGGCACAATGAAAATAACCATTATAGTTAACTTCTGTTGTTTTTGAGAATATGTCGGGTTCCATCTCATCGAGCCCGCCGGCTTTCAATACTCCGGCATTGCTTACCATCAGATCCAGCCCACCCAACTCCATGACAGTTGAACTTATAAGCTCTTTAACTGATGCAGGATCTGAAACATCGGTCCTTATAAAAACTGCTTTTCCGCTGGATTTCTGAGCCGAAAGCTTTTCAACAAATGCTTTGCCTGCCTCTTCATTAAGATCAGCCACAACAACATTCATATTTTTCGAGTACAGAGCTTCTGCAATACCGGCACCGAATCCCTGCGCTCCTCCTGTTATAATTGCTGTTTTATTATTCAGACTATTCTCTGAACCTGCTGCCTGTGATATTTTCCTCCTGTAATTTTCAACTTCCCATTTATCAATAAATGAAACCTGCTCGGGCGAAAGGAATTTAATCCCCCCACATCCTGATGCATAGTGGCTTATCCTTATAAGATCCTCATAAATATCAAGTGCTGATTCGGCAGATGCATAGCTTTCTGCTATTGCAAATATCCCCATATCTTTAATTACCAGTATTTTAGGAATGAAGCCATATTCTTCGTTAAACCTGGGTAACTGGTAACGCACCGACTCTGTAATCTTTTCTGCAGATGATGATTGTTCTACATACATGTAGCGTGTCTTGCAATATACAATGATGTCAGGTGTGAGCGGTAAAGATATCTTGTGAAACTCCTGCTGACTCTTGTAGTATTCTGCAATCAGTGAATTGTTACGGTGCCTTATAACACCCGGCTTATTGCCTGAGAGAAGCATCCTTAAAGCCGGCAGTGTTTTGTGCAGTATAGGGTTGTACGCTATTGGTTCCGGCTCTCCGACCGGAGTTATCACTTCGCCTATTATTCTGATTAGTTCATCATAAATGTCTCTGATCTCATCTGTGGTATCGGCACTTACAAATGAACCATGATTTTCAAGGAAAATTACTTTGGGGTCATTTGAATGATTCTCCCTGTAAGCAAGGATCTCCGATTCAAGTTTTTTAAAGAGAATATAGCCGGGATCTGTATATGGAATGAACAGGACCGGGTCGCCAAAAAGCTTATGAGTCAGGCTCCTGGCATTTCTGCTGCAGAGCAATCCGTTAATGAGGGTAGGATGGAGGTGTACCACAAACCTGTATTGTATAAGTTCATGAAGCGATGTTTCTACAGATGGTCTTTTGTTCTTCGAAGGATCTGAGATGCTTTTGAACAGATCATTTTTTACCTGTTCCTCTCTTCTTGCAGGGTCATCAGAATACTTTTCCGATGATATGAGATGCAGTTTTTCCCTGTCGAGAGCAACGAGTCCCTCTTCAGAAAGTTCTGCAAGAGGATAGCCGCTGGCTTTTATCCACATTGTAGTATCATCCTTGAAGGATGTATTCCCTCCTCCGGCTATTACATATTCCTTGTTGCTGCCATAAAGTCTTGATATGGTTATCAGATCTTTTATTTCCGGCTTCATGCTACTGTTTTTTTAAGTAATATTCAATAACCAGTTGTCCCAGGGATGCCAGCTCATCTCTCTGGTCAGCGCTGTGTTTACCGTCAGGCAAAACATATCCCTGCCTTCCATCAGCCCTGAGGTACTGATGGGCAGCTATTATACAGGCTCCTTCCCATGCAATCTTCTTAAGGGATTCATCAAGTGGGACCGATCCTCTTGTTGATACTGTAAGAGGAAACATTTCAGGTGTATTATGCTCGGTACCAAAAGTAATAATGAATCCTTTTGAGTGGAAAAACTCAACGAATTTTTTCAATATTGCACCATCGTTTCTTCCGGGAATCAGCTCTATACATTCTACTTCAAGTTCTCTGAGTGATCTCCATAATTTTTCAGGATCTGATTCGAATTCAGTAAATTTTCCTGAAGGGTCATCCAGAAGCACCGGGTAGCATGGTATGCCACCTGCCTTTACAATGATCCTGATAATCTTTTTAAGTTCCAGGAATGATTTTTCATCCTCTTCAACAAAAGCGGCACCACCGTTTTTCAGAAGGTTTGATCTTATCTCATTCTCGAAGGCTGCTGAATTGCTTACTCCTGTTTTTGATTTTTTCCCGTTATAAAGTCCTTCAATGAATTGAAGCTGCTGCTCTTCAATTGAAAAGTTTCTTTGCGCCAGAATACGCAGAGCTTTTGCCAGATGCCGCTCACGGACAAGGTCGTGAGCATACTCCTTCTTTATCTGTTCATAGCTGAGCTTAAGTGAAGGATCCTGTTTTTCAATAATCTGATTCAGTTTTGCTATCATTGCTTTAATCTGCATCTGGCTCTCTCTGATCACACTCCTCAGTTGCTGCCTGAGCATAAAGCCTGTATGAAAAGGATAATCAAGGCCTTTCCCGCTGAAATAGATGCGTCCCGGATTATTCGGATCATTGATCCTGATCCCGTTTTTTTGTTCTTCCTTAAGCAATCCGATGAATTCTATGTTAAAAAGAGGAAAGATCCGGTTTAATACACAGCCTTTGTGGAATGAGTCATAGCCATCTGCCACATAGAAATCATTAATCCCGAGGACAGAGATATTTTCATTCACTGCCATTCTGAAAACAGTTTCCATATCTGAGAATGCACTGAAAGAATATGGTGTATGGATATGTCCGTTTACTTCGCGATACTCAGGTATAGTAAAACCCTTCATTTCATTAACAAGTGTTTCAACGGGCGGAAAGTCAGAAAGAAAGTGCTTCATGAATTCTTTTATATCCTGGTTTCTAATTTAAGATCAGCGAGAAGGTCATTTATCTTTTTCATCTCTTCACCGGTCAGCTTAAAATCAACTGCTTTTACATTATCAAGAACCTGTTCCGGATTCCTGGCCCCGGCAAGAACACATGTTATTCCCGGCTGCTCTTTTGTCCAGTTAAGAGCCAGCTGGGAAAGAGTTACACTTCGTTCATCAGCTATCACCTTAAGTTTAACTGTAAGATCTATTATTCTCGATAGGTTAGGCTCCTTATAATATGGAGTATCAGGCCGGCTGTCTCCGTCTCCGAAAGAATGACCTTTCTTGAATTTGCCTGTAAGCAGTCCTCTCTGCAGCGGGCTGTAAGCAAGTATTCCGATATTATTATCTATGCAGTAAGGAACGATCTCTTTCTCGATTTCACGGTTTACCATGCTGTAAGGGATCTGGTTTGATGCTATCTGAAGCGTTTTAAGTGCTTCAGCCATCAGATCATGGGAATAATTAGATACAGCGCCTGCTCTGATTTTTCCTTTGCTGATAAGCAGTTCCAGAGCTTCCATCGTTTCTGAGACAGGTGTTGTGGCATCAGGCCAGTGGATCTGATACAGATCGATATAGTCGGTGCCCAGGTTTTTGAGGCTCCTGTCGCAATCGGCCAGCACACGCTCCTTCGATGAGTATGCATAGATATCGATATCTTTGCCGTTGTTATCCTGTGTTGAGAAGTAAAACTTGCCCTTCTTCTCATCCCATATCATTCCGAATTTGGTGAGAATCTGTGCCTTATCTCTTTTTCCTTTGACTGCTTTTGCAACAAGCTCCTCGCTCAGACCGAAACCATAAACAGCAGCTGTATCGATTGTTGTCATCCCGTGATCAATGGCAGTCTCAACAGCCCTTATAGCATCCTTTGCATCAGCGCCTCCCCAGAGCCATCCTCCGATAGCCCATGCCCCGAATGCAATTTCAGATACTTGGATCTCCGATTTTCCCAGTGTCCTGTATTCCATAATTTATTTTTTATTTAACAACATCTAACCCACCCCTAGCCCCTCCCAGGAGGGGAACCGAAAATCCCTACCATTGCGCCGTTGCGCCGTTGTGCCGTTATGCCGTTACCATTCCAGCACCTCATCCGGTACTTCAAGAAGTGATGAGTAAATCCAGTCAGCTTCATGAAGTTCATCGACACTGAAAGAAGTTGTTACTGCAAGGCACCTGCAACCTGCCGACTTTCCTGATCTTATCCCGCTCACAGCGTCTTCAACCACAAGGCATTCCTCTGGTTTTAGTCCGAGGTTTTCTGATGCTCTGAGGTATATATCAGGGAAGGGCTTCTTGTTAGTCACATCCTCTCCGGTTATGATCGAGTGAAACGTTTCGGGCGGCAGTCCTATTTCAGTCAGGTTAACAAACATCTTGACACTGTCGGCGCTTGTGGCCAGTGCCATTTTTAATCCTTTATTACTGCACCTTGAAATAAATTCCAGAGCTCCGGGAAGAGCATACAGGTTATTCCTGACAATCTCTCCGAATACTTCATAGGTCCGTGCTTTAACAGCGGGCAGGTCAACCGTTATCCCATATTTCTCCGCTACCCCTCCTATGTACTTGTTTTCTCCCATCCCTACAAAAGGATGGAAATCCTCAGGTTTTGCGTGTACTCCAAGCTCTTCAAACATCATGATTGCAGCTTTTGCGATGAATGCTTCAGAATCAACCAGGACGCCATCCATATCAAAAAGTACTCCTTTTATCATCTGAAGATTTTTTCAATTTCAAAAGCCCTGCCCCGTGTAAGTGGACTTTTCTTTCTGGTAAGGTTCACTATCAGAGTCATTTTTGCAGCGTTTTCAAGGACCTCTGTTTTGTCGAAAGCCTGTAAAAGATTCGTACCTGTGGTTAGTACGCCATGATTTTCAAGAAGAAGTATATCGGATTTCTCAATATATTCTGCTGCAAGATTTGCCAGACAGGCTGTTCCCATAAGAGCATATGGTACAACTACAGGTGTTCCGAGTATGGCACATGCTTCAGCTGTAAGATTGGTTTCGATGCTTAACTTCATGGCTGTAAAGGATGAAGCACACACCGGATGGGCATGTACAATTGCTTTAATATCAGCCTTCCTTTTATAAATGGCCAGGTGCATCCCCGATTCAATGGAAGGTTTCAGTTCAGGAGTAAGATTCTCACCGAGGATGTTCATTAAACCAACCTCTCTCCATTTCATTCTGCCCTTGTCGGTTGCCGAAGGTGTTATGACTATTATGTCATTCGAAATCCGCAGACTTATGTTACCTCCTGATGTAGAAGTGAGGCCCTGTTTGTACAGGCGCCTCATGAACATGGCAACCTCTTTACGCTCCTTTTTAAATCTGTTGTTGTATTTCATGTTTTACTGCTGAACGAGATCAATTACTCCGTTAAGTATATACTTCGGTCTGTAAGGGAAATTATTAACCTCATTGCGCGAAGTTATTCCGCTTAAAACCAGCAGAGTATCAATTTCAGATTCCATTCCGCACCTGATATCAGTGTCCATCCGGTCACCTATCACAACAGCGTCTTCTCTTTTTACTCCCAGTTTTTTGAGGGCAATTCTCATCATCAGCGGATTGGGTTTTCCGACAAAATAGGCTTTCTTACCCGTGGCAATCTCAATAGGGGCTATCAGTGCCTTTGTCGAAGGAGTGATCCCATTCTCAACGGGACCGCTGATATCGGAGTTGGTTCCGATGAGTTTGGCCCCTTTTATCACAAGGTTTACGGCAAGTTCTATTTTTTCAAAATTATAACTGTGAGGATCCCCTACGACCACATAATCGGGATTGACATTATTAACAGTATATCCAACGCTGTACATTGCATGGATCAGACCTGCATCTCCTATAATGTAAGCGCTCCCGTTGGGATTCTGACTTGAAAGAAAAGCCGCTGTTGCCAGTGCACTTGTATAGAAATGTTCCTCTCCCGAATTTATTCCCAGTCGTTTAAGTTAGAATCCAAGTTCTTTGGGTGTCCGTTCAGCAGAATTTGTAAGGAAAAGATATTTTTTCCCTGATGATTCGAGCCAGTTTACAAAATCGGTAACGCCCGGAAGGAGTCTGTTACCATGGTAAATAACTCCGTCCATATCTATTATGAACCCTGCTTTTGATCTGATTTTCTGGATATCCTGTTCCATATTGAATTAATTTGAGCTGCAAAGATATCAAAAAGGCGTTATACAGAAGTTACACTCCTTCTTTATTAAGTCTTATAGCTTTTTCTGTAGAGCAGTCTGTAGTTATCTGATGCCCCTTCAGCGGAATTATTTTTTCATGGATTGCATCCAGTATCCATCCGGGTTGAGGGAAGAAGTATTCTTCCATCTCATAAGCAGGTGTTATCCAGTTCCTTGATCCGACAACAACCGGAGGAGCATCAAGGTGATCAAAGGCCAGTTCGGTGATTGTCTGGGCCATCTCTTTCAGGAACGATCCTCTGGCTGAGGCATCGCTGGCAAGAACAATCCTTCCGGTCTTTTTAACAGATTCAATAACAGGTTCATAATTGAATGGAACAAGCGATCTTGCATCAACGATCTCTGCACTTAACCTATATTTTTCTTTCAGGGTATCAGCAACCTTCAGAACAGGATAAAGAGTTGCCCCTATTGTGAGGATTGTAATATCTGTTCCAGCTCTTTTAATATCGGGTTCGCCCAGCGGGATCTCATAATAACCTTCAGGCACTCCGCCTTCATGAAACATCTCGCCTATATCGTATATCCTCTGGCTCTCGAAGAAAACAACCGGATCGGTTCCCTGCAGTGCAGTATTCATAAGACCTTTAGCATCATAAGGTGTTGCCGGGAATACAACCTTTAAACCCGGGATGTGTGCTGTAAGAGCTGTCCAGTCCTGTGAATGCTGGGCACCGTATTTTGATCCGACAGAGACCCTAAGTACCACAGGCATCTTAATGATATTACCGCTCATTGCCTGCCATTTGGGAAGCTGATTAAAGACTTCATCTCCGCAACGCCCCAGGAAATCGCAATACATTATTTCAGCAATAACTCTTCCTCCGCACATCCCATATCCAATAGCGGTTCCCACTATGGCTCCTTCTGAAATTGGTGAATTGAAAAGACGATGGTAAGGCAGCGCTTCGGTAAGACCCCGGTATACTGCGAATGCTCCGCCCCAGTCGCGGTTCTCTTCTCCCCATGCTGCAAGGGTCGGATCTTTGTAAAAACGGTCAATGATGGCTTCAAATATGCCATCACGGAGCTGGAAAAGTCTTGCTTTTGAGACAAGTTTTCCATCTTTGTCCTTATAAAACCGCTCCTTTGTTTTCAGGGATTTAACCCTTGGATTCTCTTCAAGAGGCATAAGAACATCAGGTGTACCTTCCTCCATTTTATCAACCGGGGTATTTGAAAACATCATTTTCCCGATCCAGTCCGGATCTTTTTTCATATCAAGTCGTGGGGATATTGTATCATCAATAGTCAATTTAAGTATCCGGGAGAGCAATTCTTTTGTCTCTGAAGTAATTTCATCCAGTATTTCCTGTTTGGCAATTCCTGAGGTGACCAGGGATTTCCCGTATGATAGTATGGAATCTTCCTGCTGCCAAGCCTCTATCTCCTCTTTTGACCTGTAGGATGATGCATCGGAGGGAGAGTGCCCGCTAATCCTGTAGGTAAGCGTGTCAAGCATAACGGGTCCTTTCTTCTCGTTCAATATCTGTTTTTTTCTTCTGAAAGCATCAATAACCGCGAGTGGGTTATATCCATCAATTCGTTCAGCATGCATCGATTCAGGATTTATACCTGCTCCGACTCTGGCAAGGATGTCAAATCCCATAGTTTCCCCCATAGTTTGTCCTCCCATACCATAAAGGTTGTTCATGAAGTTGAAGATCAGTGGCAAACCTCCCTTTTGATCTCCTGTCCAGAGTGTTTTGTACTGGTCCATTGTGGCAAAGCATATTCCTTCCCACACAGGGCCACAGCCCATTGAAGCATCACCGATATTGCATACAACGATTCCCTGTTTACGGTTTATTTTCTTATACAGGGCAGCTCCGACGGATATATCACCTGAACCTCCGACTATTGCATTGTTGGGATATATTCCAAAGGGAGTAAAGAAGGCATGCATTGAACCTCCGAGTCCCTTGTTGAAACCGTTCTCACGGGCAAAGATCTCTGCAAGCGCTCCATAGAGAAGGAAGCTGACCGCAAGGTGCCTGATAGTACCCTGGAATCTCTTTTCAACAACTTTAAGCGCTGATCCTCCGAAATAGCTCTTCATCACATTATAAAGGGTATCTTCATTGAGGCGGTGGATTGCTGATAGACCTTTGGCAAGTATTTCGCCGTGGCTGCGGTGTGATCCGAAGATATAGTCGTTGGCATCAAGGTTATAAGCCATCCCGACTGCTGATGCTTCCTGTCCTATTGAGAGGTGGGCAGGTCCGGGATGATTATAGGGAATGCTGTTATATTCGTTGGTTGTTTTGATTAGATTAAGCATGGTTTCAAATTCCCTTATAACAACCATGTCGTGATAGATCCTTACGAAATCCTCACTTGTGAAATTCTTCTTTTCTTCCTCAATTGATTTGTTATACTGGTTGACAGGTATCTTACCGAACTCAATGAATTTTGGCTTGCGTACCACCTTTGGATTAATATTCTGACTCTTTGGCATATCTTTATTTTTTCGTTTATTTTTTTCTCCCTTTCTCCCCCTCGCTTACTTAAAATTGAAAAATTGAAAATTCTCGATTTGGTTCTTAATCTCCTTAAGGAATAATGTAGCCGGTCCCCCATCAATTGCCCTGTGATCATAAGTCAGCGATAGTCCGATATATGGTACAAAACCGAAAACATTGTTCCCCAGGCTGGCAGGTCGGTTAATAATGGTGCATACTCCAAGTATTCCCACCTGTGGCAGGTTGATCACCGGTGTAAACATCTCCACCCCGTAGTTCCCAAGGTTGGAGACTGTGAAAGAGGCGGAGGTGCTCTGTATAAGTTCAGGACTGATACTTCCTTTTTTACATGAATCAGCTGCTGATTTCAGTTCCCTGGAAAGGGTAGGCAGATCCATCTCATTAGCATTCTTAACAGCAGGGACCATCAATCCGCGGGGGGTATCGACAGCCAGACCGAGATGTACTTTACTGAAGGTTTTTATCCTGTCTTCGAGGAAATGGCTGTTGGCTTCAGGGAATTTTTCAAGAGCCCTTATAACACACCAGCATATCATGTCGTTCAGAGTGATATCCTGCTGTTTCCTGTCTGTTAAAAGCTTATTTTTAATTACTAGTCTTAGTTCCAGCAGGCGACGCACATCGGCGCTCATGTGGTGTGTAAGCTGGGCCGAATTCTGCAGTGAACTGTGCATTGTTCTGGCAATGATCTTTCTTATGTTGCTTAAAGGCTGCTCGGTAAATTCAGCAGTTGTGGAAATAACTTCTTTATTCCCGGGCCGGGCCATTGACAATGCTTTTTCAATATCTGCAGCAACAACCCTTCCACTAGGTCCTGTTCCCCTGAGAGAGTTGTAGTTTATACCTTTCTCTTCAGCCATCTTTCTGGCTTTTGGCGATATCCTGGTTCTTTCCTCAGGGGCAATATCAGGTTCATCTGCTTTTATTTTGCCAACCGGTGTATTGCCAACTGCCTCATTTGCCTCTGCACTCATTTTCTCTCCCTGTACTCCAACAAACGCAGAGATGTCTTCGCCGCTTTGTCCGATCACTGCTACATTGAATAGTACCGGTACTTCATCTCCTTCATTGTAAAAAATATCAAGAAGGATCCCTTCGGATGATGATTCAAGATCGAAAGCTGCTTTGTCAGTCTCATAGGAAAAGAGAATTTCCCCGGTTGTAACCTTGTCGCCCTTGCTTTTAAACCATTTGGTTATGATGCAGGTCTCTACCGATTGCCCCTGCTTTGGCATTATTACTGCTGTTGCCATTTTAAAGATGTTATTTCGTGTCCTGTTTCTTTTTTCTTTTTTCTTGGGCTTTCTTCACCTCCCACTCCTTACCTCTCATGATTCAACCCACCCCTAACCCCTCCCAGGAGGGGAACTCTAAGTCCAAACCTTACTGCCTCATACCTCACTTCTCACCTCACGCCTTCCTCCTTTCGCCAACTTGTTATTATAAGTAAGTCAAATATTATCAATTGATTATAGAAATATCTAATAATCAGATACTACAAAAATAAATATTTTAACTTGTATTTACAAGTAAAATGTTATATATTTACAGAAAAATTATCATCTGCAGATGGTTGTTCCGAAAACAATACCCCGGTACCGAAAACTTTATGAGGTACTACGGAAACACATCCTCGATGGTGTTTACAAGGAAGGAGACCTGTTACCATCGGAAAATGAGTTGTGTCAGTTATACGGTATGACACGGCCCACTGTCCGTCAGGCTCTGAGCACACTCTCCAATGACGGTTTTATAAGGAAACACCAGGGAAAAGGAAGCATTGTACATCATCTTCCGAGGGCAATAGGAATACTTTCTGTATCAGGAACAACTTCTGCTGTTGGTGACCGCAATCTTAAAACGAAGATCATAAAGAAACCTGTTCTGATACAATGGCCTCAGAGTTTTATGTTTCCCTTATCTGAACTTGAAAATGAGTCAGGTTGCATATATATGGAAAGACTAAGGCTTCTCGACGATGTACCAATATTCTATGATATCAGCTATATAGGCAATATTAATCTTCCCAGAATAACCTCCCGGCAGTTTGAGAACAGATCACTGTTCCGGATACTCAGGGATCATTACCGTGTTGAGATAAAAGGAGGGGAGCAGAGATTAAAAGCAATACCGGCTAATGCGAGGATCAGCAAATTTCTTAAACTGCATAAAAACCAACCGGTCCTTCATCTCGAAAGGAAGATGGAGACCAATAATCCCGGTCTTTTTGTCTATTCTTCAATATTCTGCAATACAGAGAAATATTCCATATTCGGAAGATTCTAAAAAATCCTTATTTTTATGGTTTCTTAAATGTTAATGGCAACTTATACTAACTATTAATAAACCTGATTGATTATGAAAAATGAGAAAAAACAATGGTCACGGCGCCAGTTCATCAATGTTACGATTGGCAGTGCAGCCGGACTTGCAGTAATTCCTCACCTGAGTTCCTGCAAAACGACGCCGGCAGATACTGATATAAAACTCGGTTTCATCGGTCTCGGCCGCCAATCGATGTTCCTTTTGAACGGATTTATGCAGGTTCCGGGTGTGAAAGCAGTTGCCGGATGCGATGTTTATGGTATTAAGTGTAAGCGCTTTGAAAAAAGAGTTACTGAATTTTATGCCAAAGCAGGAAAAGAGGTTGATGTTAAAACTTATGAAAAGTACGAGGAGATACTGGCAAGAACAGATATCAATGCTGTGGTAATTGCAGTTCCTGATCATTCTCATGCAAGGATAGCAATTGCAGCCTGCAGGGCAGGAAAGGATGTTTATCTCGAAAAACCCATGACATTCACAATCAAAGAGGGACAGGAACTTAAAAAAGTTGTCAGGGAGAATAACCGTATCCTTGGTATCGGCAGCCAGCAGCGTTCAAGCGCTGAATTCCAGCATGCTGTAAAGCTGGTACAGGATGGGGCGATCGGAAAGATTGTCAGCGTGAATGCTTATGTTGGTGCTCCACCGAAACCATATGACCTGCCTGAAGAAACCTTGCCATCTGATCTGAACTGGGATCTCTGGCTTGGATCACTGCCAATGCCGATACATTTCAATAATGAGCTTAATCCGCCTATTTCACTTGATCCTCCTGTTGATGAGAAGATATGGGGTGCATGGAGATGGTACAAAGAGATGGGTGGCGGCTTCACTACCGACTGGGGAGCTCATATGTTTGATATTGCACAATGGGGACTTGGAATGGACAAAAGCGGTCCTGTTGAGATCTCACCCATCGGTGATGGAACAGAATTCATGTCATTCAAGTATGCAAATGGTGTAATTATGACCTCAGAGCCTTTCGACGAAAAACTGACCAAAGGTGTGAAATTCTGGGGCGAAAATGGATGGATAGAGGTCTCACGCGGATACTTTAAAGCCTCTGATGAGAAATTCAATCCTCCTGCAAGTGCCACAGCGGATGAAGGACCCTATGAGACAAGAATACCTCATCAGGTTAACTTTATAGAGGCTGTAAGGTCAGGAAAAGATCCGGTTGTCCCGGTTGAAACAGGACACAGCAGCTGCACAGTCTGTACTCTCGGAAACATTGCATGTGAACTGAAGAGAACCATTAAATGGAATCCTGAAACTGAGACATTTATTGATGATGCCGATGGAGCTGCCACTAAGCTCCTGCATTATGAATACAGGGCAGGGTATAAACTGATGTAACAGCGCATTTCTGCTGATATTATAAAGAACCACTCCGACAGTGGTTCTTTTTTTTTTCTTAACCACGAGTTCCACGGAGTTATCACGGAGTTACACTGTAAAGTACTCCGTGTTTTACTCCGTGGTACTCTGTGTAACTCCGTGGTTTTATCTTATATTTGATAATTAAACTAAACTATCTTCGAAATGCCAAATCACAAAAAATCCTTCATGTTGCTGATTGTAACATTTGTTGCAATATCAATTGTTTACGGCCAGGGTGGAATGATCTCATTCGGAAAGTCATCATCCCTCGACAAAGCTCTCTTCAAAACAAAAGAGAAAGAGTTGCCTCTGAAATGGATTAATGTCAACACTGATCCGGATACGTGGCATGTTGAAAAAGATATTCTGATCTGCTCAGGTAAGCCGATAGGAGTTATGAGATCAGAAAAACAATATGAGAATTTTATACTTCATATTGAGTGGATGCATATGGAGGCCGGAGGTAATTCAGGTACTTTTGTCTGGAGCAACGCCACTCCACCGGAAGGAGGAAACCTTCCAAACGGTGTTGAGGTTCAGATGCTTGAACTAGAGTGGGTCAACCTGAATAAGCGCGATGGAGTAACTCCTCCGATAGCATATGTCCATGGCGAATTATTTGGCGTTGGTGGGGTGACTACCGTACCTGATAATCCACGTGGTACACGGAGTAAATCAATTGAAAACCGATGTAAGGGTAAGGGTGAATGGAACACCTATGATGTTGTCTGTGTCGACGGGGTTGTTAAACTATCTGTAAATGAAAAGTTTGTCAATGGTGTTGCATGGGCATCTCAGAAGAAGGGTTACATCTGCCTTGAATCGGAAGGCGCTCCGATTCATTTCCGTAACATAAAGATAATAGAGCTTCCTGCTGGAGTGATTTCCCCGGATCAGATTGCAGCTGAAATAAAATAAAGAAACTCAGGATGAACAAATCAGAAAAAACATCCTCAGAGAGTACCAAAGGAAGACTGCTTTCACTCGATGCACTCAGGGGTTTCGATATGCTGTGGATAATCGGAGGCAGTGGCATCATAAATGCTCTTGCAAAAAACAGTGATGCAGGCTGGCTGAAAGTTCTCGATGTCCAGATGACTCATGTAACATGGAATGGTTTTCATTTCTATGATCTTATTTTTCCGCTGTTCATGTTCATTTCCGGCATCGCAATACCATTTTCTGTTAAGTCCGCATTATCAAAAAATGTCTCTAAAGGAAGCCTCTTTTTGAAAGTTCTGAGAAGGATGATAATCCTGGTCATACTCGGTATTCTCTATAACGGAGTATTCCGCGATGGTTTCGAAAATGCCAGGTATGCCAGTGTGCTAGGGCAGATTGGTATCGCTTATTTTTTTGCATCCGTAATCTTCATCTACTCCAAATCATTTAATGCTAACATGTACTGGTTAGCCGGTATTCTGCTTGGCGTATCAGCAATGCAACTATTTGTCCCTGTTCCCGGATTTGGCGCCGGAGTATTTACTCCTGAAGGTTCAATGAACGGATACATCGACCGGTTATACCTGCCCGGAAGGCTGGCTTATTTCAATGGGATATTTGATGCTCTCGGAATACTATCAGTTGTTTCCGCTATAGGAATAACCATAATGGGAATTGCTGCAGGCAAGATCCTTCAGAATTCCTCATACAGTGAATACCGTAAAACAGGATTGCTTGCAGGAATCGGATTGATATCAATACTTGTGGCTCTGGCTCTTTCTCCTTTATACCCGATAATAAAGGTCTGCTGGACAACAACATACAATTTGCTTGCAGGTGGTATAAGTTTCATATTGATTGCGCTATTCTACTTAATAATTGATGTGTGGGGTTATCAGAAATGGTCCTTCTTCTTCAGGGTGATTGGAATGAACTCCGTTTTTATATATCTGTTTGGAAGAATAATCTCTGTGGGATTAATAACAGGATTTTTCATTGGCTGGATTATTAAACCTCTGGGCGGTTTTGGTGAAGTGCTGGGGGCTATTTTTATTGTGGCAGCGGAATGGTTGCTGCTCTGGTTTATGTATAAGAAGAAGGTGTTTGTTAAGGTGTGATAGACCGTCAACCTAAGAGTTATATTATAAATGAAGAGACTGGAAGGAGTTTCCCCTCCTTTTGAAGGAGGGGTGGCCGGGACACTTGATTATCTGATTCTTACAAGGTTCATTCCCCGGCCGGGGTGGTTGATTTATTTGAACTTGACAGACTATATATGCAGACTGTGATAAACTATATAAATTTGAAGACAAGAAAAACTAAAGGTGAGCTTCGGATTCATGGTATTAATCAACCACCCCGGCCGCAAAGGTACTTTGCAATACATTAACTATCATTGTTCTGCGGCCACCCCTCCTTCAAAAGGAGGGGAAACTTATACTTATCTCTGGATTTACAATACCACTCTTAAGTTGATGGCCATGGGATTCAGGGGTAGTTATTAAATAGTAGTAGTTTTTATCTTTAAATACATTATTGAGTTATGAAATCTTCCATTCATTTTTTCTTGTTACTAGCTGCGGCACTTTTATCAGCTTGCAGTTCTGATAATCAGCAATTACCTCTTTCCATTCATCCCCGGAATCCACATTATTTTCTGTTTCGGGATAAACCGACTATTCTGATCGGTTCCACAGAACATTATGGCGCTGTGATGAATCTTGATTTTGACTACATTAAATACTTTGATGAGATGGCAGCCTGCGGACTGAATACAACCCGTACATTTACAGGTATATATGTCGAACCCGTTGGAGCATTCGGAATTAAGAAGAACACAATGGCGCCTTGGCCGGGACGTTTCATTGCTCCCTGGGCAAGGAGTACAGAGGCAGGATATTCAAATGGCGGCAACAAGTTCGACCTGTCAAAATGGGATGAAGCATATTTTGCCAGACTCAAAGACTTTGTGGTACAGGCCGGCAGCAGGGATATAGTTGTAGAGCTCGATCTCTTCTCAAATTTCTATGATACAATACAGTGGAAGCTATCTCCTCTGAATACAATAAATAATATAAACGGTATCGGCACTGTTAAGGATCATAAAGAGGTTCTTTCACTCAGGCATCATGAAATTCTTGCCGGGCAGGAGAAGATGGTCAGAAAGATAATTATTGAGCTTAAGGATTTTGATAACCTCTACTATGAAGTATGCAATGAACCATACTTCGGTGATACGCTTGCTCTGAGGGAATGGGAAGAGCTTATGACAGATGTGGTTGCAGATGCTGAGAAGGATTTCGTTCATAAGCACCTTATATCCAATAATGTACAGAATTTTAAAAGGCTTGTTCCGGAACCCCGTAAGCATGTTTCTGTATATAATTTCCATTATGCGGAACCTCCTGTTACTGTACCCCTTAACTATCATCTGAACCTGCCTCTGGGTGATAATGAAACCGGGTTCAGAGGTATCGAGGGTACTATTTACCGTATTGAGGCATGGCGTTTTCTGCTGTCCGGAGGAGCCCTCTTCAATCATCTCGATTATTCCTTCACAACTGAAAATGAAGATGGATCTAATGTCGTTCAGAAGGGTGAACCGGGTGGCGGGAGCAGAGAACTTCGTGAACAATTCAAAATACTGGCAGGATTCATGCGATCACTGAACTTCATTAACATGAAACCGATTGGTAATGATGCTGTTAAGCCTGGTGCAGTCGGTACTTCTGTCGAGGGACTTATTGAGGAAGGAAAAGTATGGGCTCTGTATCTTTCGGTGAAAGACACTGTCAGTATATCTTCAGCTATAGAAGTCAATCTGCCTGCAGGGTCATACAACCTTACATGGATTGACACCAAAACAGGCACTTCAACTCCTGAGGCACATGGCCATAACGGAGGCTGGCTTCAGATAAAATCTCCTGAATACCTTAATGATATTGCTCTCAGGATTGTTAAGAACTGACTTTCTGACCTCATCCCCAAACCCCTTCTCCCGAGGGAGAAGGGGCTTTCTTAACATAATTAAGTCCCTCTCCCCTGGGAGAGGGATTTAGGGAGAGGCCCTGCTGGCGCCAATTTGCAATTGGTGCCAAAAATATAAAGCACGGATTACGCTTCGCTAAATCCGCGCCAGCGGAGGAGTGTCGTTCTTCTTATCTGCGCAAAATCTGCGCGATCTGCGGGACACAAATGTTTCCCGCTGATTCCGCTGATTTTCGCAGATTGAAATCATTTACCATCTATTGTTAGTAAACCCAGATCTCATCAGTGAAGAACCACACCGGGTAGCCGACTCCGTAATGCCATGAAGGCCCTATCCCGACATTCTCAAAATGTACTTTGATATACCTGGCTTTGACCTTCTGTTTTGCCTTTACTTCATAACTCACATACTTCACCGCAGGCGAACGGTCTTCTGGTATATCAACTCTTCCGAAAAGTGTAAAGTTTTTATTATCAGTTGAGATATGACAGGTCATACTCTTCGGGATCAGGATCCACGATCCCAGCTTATGAAGGAAATCGGCCTCCACTATTTCAATCTCTTTTACTTCTCCAAGGTCGATTATCACCTCTCCGTCATTCTTCTCCCAGCCAACCCAGCTCTCATTGAATGTTGCACCTCCAAGTAACCCGTCAGTGAGTGCCTTATCAGCAATCTTGTCGTATGGCTTGTTTGGAGGCAGTGTATAACTTACTGATGCATTTGATGCCAGGCTTTTCCTTGGATTTGGCAGGTTGCGTTTCAGATAGAGATCGCAGTACTCTTCAATTGTGTTGTTTCTCTCATTAAGAGTAGTCACTCCAAGCCGATGCGCCGTGTTCCTGAATAATGCAAGCTCTCTTTTGATCCTCTCAGTGTCTGTCATATCACCAGTCCTGGCGATCTCCAGTTCTGCAAACTGAATAGTGAGACGCTGTTGCCATACCCTTTTCAGAAGAGTGCTGTCTGAAGCAACAGCTTTTTCTGCATTATCATAGAGTTTCCTGTAACTCTTTATCATATTCGGATTTAGCATCCCCGTTTTATGAGTGATCGGAGTATCATAGATCCACAGGCCAATATTACTGCCAAGCAAAGCGCCTTCCTGTATTTTCATGTACTGATAGAGGAAAGGGGCAGCATTCCCATAATAACCTTGCAGAAATGATTGTATGACTGAATCAACATTGCAATTAACATCCCAGAGCAGCTTTGATACCACATAGCTCCTTAATTCCGAGAAATCTCCGCCCTTTATGCTTGCGATCTGTGAAAAATGCATATTGACGTTATTTTTTTTGAACAACTGCATGTTTGTCTGCAGGATATGGAAGTTCGGGAAAGGAGAGATATAGTTGTCGAAGTTGATACCATAATCCCATACAAAGATGTTATCAGAGATCTGCGCCCATCCTTCAAGTGCCTTCATAAAGTGTTGACCTGATGCATTATCGGTTAATGGCACCTCTCTGTAACAGTCAATATTACAAAGCATTATATTGACATTTGGAAGAGGCTTGATGTTCTTTGGCGGATTCATAGAATAGAGGTAGGCCAGGGTCGAGAATTCCTTGTCGGGAAATCTTGCTGCAAGCTTGTTCATGAAATAAATAATACTGCCGGAAGGTCCTCCATTTTCGTCATCGATTTTTTTGCAATACCCGCACTGGCAGTTTGTGAAGTTTCCGTCATTCTGACTTACGGAAATCATTTTTTGGTCGGAATTGGCTTTGAAGATTGAGTCAATCTGTTTCGAGACAATCTCAAACACATCCTCATTTGTCAGGCACCACTGACTGGCCGATCCCGGACGCCTCTGCCCGTTAATGAATGAGTAGTATTCAGGATGAGTGGTTCCATATTTTGCTGATGGCAGAAGGCGGTCGAAGGTATGCACCCAGTAACCTGCAGCAAAGATCTCACGTGGTTCCTCAAGCCTGTTCCATACCTTATAAAGGGGATCGAGTGCGAGATTGTATGACTGTGTCTGCCTGTGGCGGAAACTGGGATTCTCAACCCTGTTAAGGTTTGCAGGGAGTGAAAGATTCCTGCTTTTTGGCCATGTACTGGCATTTGCTGCATAATACCTTACTCGGAAATAATCTTCCAGAACTGTAACAACTCCGTAAACAGTTCCCATTCCATCACCTCCTTCAATCAGAAATGAGTTCCCGTCTGAAGAAAGCCTGAATCCGTCTTCTTTTATGTCAGCATTTTTCGAAGTCTTAATGATTATATCGCCGGACTTATATTTTGTTCCTGATGATTCAACCGGAAGAGTGATCCCTGAAATCTTCTTCACATAGTCATTCAGAAGTGTTGCTGCCTGGTTTTCATTTTTATTATCGGGACCGACGAGTATCCTTCCGGTTGGTTTGCCGTCTCTGACCAGATCTATACCGGCAAACAAGCCATTTGAAAGCATAAGTAATATGAAGTATATCGTAAATTTTTTCATATAGCATCTGATTTAAATTTCAATTCTACCTTTGATCGGCTCCTGTATCCGGGTGCTTCTTTCGCTTTTGACGATCAATATCATCTCTTACTGTTGAAATCTGTAACCCTTTACCCAGAGCTGCTTTGGCAAGTTTTGTCAGATGCAGGTCTCCGGTAACAGGATTGACGAAATAGCCTTCCATATCTCCTGTCAGGTTGGCTTCAGAGAGTACCCCTTCGCCTTCGCCATAAATGCGGCCGCGTACAAGGTTGTTAGCGATAAACAGGCGGCTAATCTTCTGAAAGTAATGTATTGCCTGATATTCCGGATCAGTAGCATAGATTGTGTTATTACACACCTGGATATTATCGGCCCATACTACCTCAATACCTTTGCCCTGCCTGTCACCGGCAACAATAAAATTATTACGGATGATGCCATCATAATTATGCAGAGTGCCAGGTTCATAGTAAGTCGGTTCCGAGGGATTCCCGAATGCTATACTGCGATCGCAGCCAACGAAGATATTGCGTTCCACTACAATGTTACGGCATTGGTTCCATACGAAAATTGCACCACGTCCGCCCCCGTTGGCTCCCCGTATGTTCCTGAAGATGTTGTCACTGAATACCCAGTTGTCAAGATACATCATGTCAATTGCAGAGATATAGTCGCCATTGTAAAGCCATGAAGTATCAGGCATTTTTGTATTCTCAAAGATGCAATAGCTTACTGAACCGCCAACCAGATGCTTACGGTCCTTTGCAGCGGTACCTTTGAATGCGCGTGTCCCTATATTTAAAAAGTGGCAGCGGAAAATATTAATGTCTTTCAGATTAGACTTTACAGCTTTGGTTTCGGTGTCAAGCTTTATACCATAATGACTTACCTCTCTTATGGTCAGGTCAGCTATAAAAATATCTTCAGAATTGCGGATTACAATTAAGTCTGCAGGATCATTTTCTTTCCGTTCCCTATGGTAAAAGTCACTCCAGCCATCTCCCTGCAGAACTACCTTTGAACTGTCACCTGATGAACTACGCAAAGTTAAGTGAGCCTTATTCTCAATTACAAGTGATTGCTTAAGGATGTAAATACCATCTTCAATAAGGATGGTTTCATGAGATTCTGCATTGAGAATTGCCAGAGCAAGTTCTTCTTCATTCGCAACTTTTACTACCCTCCCTGGTCTTTCAGGAAAATCAGGCTCCCATACACCACATCCAATTAATTGTGATATTACAACAATGAACAGAATTAATTTCCAGAATGATTTTGCCATAATTAATTTATTAGCTTTAATCGTAGCCTCATTAATCCTTTTTTTATAAGGTATTATGACAAATGTAACTTTTTTCTGCAAACAGTTCACTCCTGCGGAGTCTGCTTTACTATAGTCCCGTCAGGGACGGACTGTTTGTAGAAATCAGGCATGAAAAGTATAATGAGCCCCATCGGGCATAGGCGTTAACTTAAGCATAGGTTGTTACAGGAAGGAATAGAAGAAGTTTCCCCTCCTTTTGAAGGAGGGGTGGCCGGAATAACTGATTATCTGATATTTACAAAGCTTATTCCCCGGCCGGGGTGGTTGATTTGTCTTTCCGGTCGATTAATTTCCTTTATTTAAAACTTTCCTTATCTCACTTTCAAATATTCGGATTTTAACATCTCCCATAATACAGCCTCAACCGAAGTGGAGCTCTTTTGGAGATGTGATATGAAAGACTTTAATTCTTTTCGGTTGGAGGTTTTTATTTAACATATAAATAATGGTAGAATAAACTAATAGATCAACCGCCCCGGCCGCAAACAATCATTGTAACATGTTAATAATCTATGTGCTGCGGCCACCCCTCCTTCAAAAGGAGGGGAAACTTTAATGACCAAACTTCATCTCAAAATTTTAATTCGGTTGCCTTTATTTATCTTCCATGGAAATCCTTTCTCAGACTCCTTAAGTTAACGCATATGCCAATCGGGGCGACCTGTATGGGAATGTTGTTAAAATCAATAGTTCAGGTCAAATAATATAAATATAGTCGGACACTATTGTACATTTGTATTAAATTATCAGGTTTAATTGTTCCAATTCACGGCAAGAGATTAATGAAATGGGTAGTATTTATAGGTATTCTAATATCTGTCTTTACAGAGACTTATAGAGGTTGTATAACCAATACTGAAAGTCAGAACTTCAGGGTTGATGTTAAAGCTGATCTTTCAGATGTTTCTTTTCCTTTGAATATCAGAGAGCCTTCCGGTCTTTCCTTTTCTGTTTCAGGAGATGCCCTGTATGTCGTAAGCGACAAGACCGGGGGTATATGCAGAATAGGTTTCACCGGAGAGGTGCTTGAAAAACTTCCATTTCAGGGACATGACATTGAAGGTATTGAGGTAGACAAAACAACCGGGGAAATCTGGCTCGTGGAGGAGAGAAAACAGGATATTTTACATCTCAGCAGAGATGGGGAACTTATTGAAAGAATAACTGACGTAAAAACAGATACAAAATACAATTCAGGATTTGAGGGAATTGCCATGAACGGAGACCTTCTTTACATCCTTATCGAAAATCATCCCGGCAGCCTTATTGAGTACAGCATCTCATCAAAAAAATGGGATCGCCATAAGCTCGATTTTGCAAAAGATTATACTGGAATTGACTATGACTCTTCTGATAATACTTTATGGATTGTAAGTCATGAATCGAGAACACTCAACCATTGTACAATCCAAGGGAAGCTCATTTCGAGCCAGGAGATCGATGTGAAGCAGGCAGAAGGAGTAGCTGTCGACAGGGCAGCTAAGATTGCCTGGATAGTAAGTGATGCCGATAGCAAACTTCATAAAATAACTCTGAAAGACTAAACCTGATGGGACAGGAGATTGAGCGTAAGTTTCTGGTTAATGGTGATTTTAAGCGATTTGCGACCGGAAAGATAAGAATAAAGCAGGGTTATCTTTCATCTGCAAATGGAAGAACAGTACGGGTGCGTGTCAAAGACGATAAAGGTTTTCTGACAATCAAGGGAGAGGCAAGTGAATCAGGAATAAGTCGTTATGAATGGGAGAAAGAGATCCCTGTTACTGAGGCTGAAGAGCTGTTGTTACTATGTGAACCTGGATTGATCGATAAGACACGGTACCTGGTACCTGCCGGGGAATTCACATTTGAAGTTGATGAGTTTTATAGCGAAAATGAAGGATTGATCATTGCAGAAATTGAGCTTAAATCTGAATCGGATCAGTTTCCAAAACCTGAGTGGTTGGGAGAGGAGGTTACCGGCGATATGAGGTATTATAACTCAATGCTTATAAAAAATCCCTTCACCGGGTGGTAAAGGGATTGTTATGGTCTGATAAACTTAGTGTTACGATCTGGCAATCCGCATCACCCTGCTTACGGCATCATCAACCTGTTCTCTGCTTTCAAGACCCAGTGTCATGCAATGAACATTGCCGCTCTTGATCACATACTGAAGAGAAGCTTCCCTCTGATCCTCTTTTATAAGATCTCCCATTCCGAATACCTTCATGCCGATCACACCTTTCCCATTTTTACGGGCTGTTTCAAGAACCTTCATAACCTGTTCAGGTGTACCATCCATTTTTGATCCCTTGTTATTTATCCTTGCAAGCAGTACATCCACCCATGGATTGCTTGCTGCATTTTCCATCGCCTCAAAGTTGTGGCATGATACTCCGACAGTCTTTAGGATACCCTTCTCTTTGGCCCTGGAGACCTGATCCATGTAATCCCTGTACTCTGAAGACCAGCCACCCTGCATCATGCAATGCAGCAGAAAAATATCAAAATATTCGGATCCCGTTTCGATCCTGAAACGGTCGAGACTTGTCTGGAACGGCTCTTTCTTATACCAGCCCTCCTGGTCGTAAACCATCACTTTTGTAAGAACCGATACTTTATCTCTCGGCATAACTTTCAGTGCTTCACGTACATATTCATGAGAGCCATACATGTCAGCTGTATCGAAAAAGCGGATCCCTTTGTCGTAGGCGTATTGTGAAAGCTCAACAAATCCTTTCATTCCGAGCCTGGTCTGGTTCGAAGCATTCTTCCACCCTCCCGATCCTGTTCCGAGGGCAACACGTGGTACATTGATACCGGTATTGCCAAGCTTTATCATATCAATAGTCTCAGCCGGAGCCATAAAATCATAATCCTTCAGTCCTGCCGAAATAGCTGCCAGTCCTGCAAATCCTGCAGCACTCTTCTGAAGAAACTCCCGACGGTTTGTTTTTTTCATAATATCTTTTTTAAAGTATTTACAAATTATATATCACCGTGTAAGCTATTAATATTCCATGTTCAACAATACAATGTATTATAAGCTCCCCTCCCTGGAGGGGTTGGGGGTGGGTTAAAAATTATTCCGTTCTTATCTTAAAGATGTTCAACTTAACAGAAACATCAAACCCAATACCCGGTAATTCAGCAAATATAACTTTTTAACAATTTAGTGATGCAAAAGGTTCAAATTGCGATGTGTTTTTATGCAGATCTTATTTTAGAACATAGCTTCCTCTGCCTGCACCAACAAGGTTAGTCATTGATACACCATTGACAAATATCATTACCCTACCATTGCCCATATTATTTGGGTACCTGAATGTTACAGGACCAGAACCGTCAAGATAAACATCACTTTTCCAGAGAAGTGTAGGTCTGAACTGAAACTCAGGAATCGATTCAAGTTCTTCTTTTACAGGGATGTAATATTCAGTTTCAGTGCGGAATATTCTTATTGGTTTAAAAGGGGATTACCTGGGTTTGCCTCATCATCGGGATCAATCCCGCCATTAAGCCTGTTTCCAATTTTTGTGGTTATTAGTATCGCCCCATAACTTGCTTCATTTCCATATCTTGCAAATCCCTGTGGCCCTCTTATAACAGTAACAGATGCTATTTCTGATGTACGCATTTGTGCTATCGGGGAATATGTTTGACCATAAATCGGAGCATTATCGACAACAAACATTCCGGGACGTAACCCACCGAAATATAGTGCTCCACGAATATAGACCTTTTTGGCAGGTTTATCAACACAGTATAGATGTAACTTATAAAGAATATCCTCAAAAGTTTGTACATATTTGAAGTCTTTATTATACAGTGTAAATGCATTTACATATTTGAATTCTTCAGCGTTTTTATCAACATATTTCTTTTGTATGGTCTGTTTTCCTTTGATGGTTACAGCCTCAATCATAATCGCACGGTCCTGATTAAAAACTGATGTATCATTAGCAATGAAAGCAAATTCAGGTTTAAAATAAATCGAACCGGTTTTTATCAGCTTTGCACTATCAGTATATACCGTGTTCTCAGGAAATTCAACTATAACAGGATTTGAATTGCGTGAAGGGTCATCATCGGGAAGAACCATAATTTGTCTTGCATAGGCATCAAGAGAATCAAACGGTAAAAAGGTTTCCCTGCTTTCATTCAATCTTAGAATGGTAATTCCCCCGCCTTCAGGAGAAATCAGTCTGATATCTGATCTTCCATTTTTTTCCGGACCGGGATTATTGATTTTCAGATGATCATAATTATCCTCTCTTTTTTCTTCATAAGCTAAAACAGATTCTTCCAGGGTATACTTCCTCCATCCATAAGTCATCATTAAGAGATCAATGGACTTACTGTCAAGATTTTTCAGACCCATACACCTTTTATTATATGGCAGATTGTTGTAAATCTCCCTGTCATAGAGAAATGCAGATTCAATATCCGGGAATGGAATTCCATTGTGATATCCTGATGCTGAGTCAATTGCAGATATTTAGATCACGGAGCTCACATTCTCCCCGGTGCCATCAGTTGTATTAACTGTCAGTTCTGTCTCCCGGACTGACCTGCCTTCTTCAGGTGATATGCTGATCTTAACATTCATCCTGCTGTTCGGATTCAGGAATATCACTCTTTCCGCAACGGGATTCAAATCAGTTATTATTTCTTCGTTTAGTTTAATTATTTTTCCGGAGGCTTTCAGTCTTTTACCGTCTGAAGAGACTGCATTAAAGGAAAGCCGTTGTCTGACCCCGTTAATAAAAGTACCGCCTTCAGGGAGGAATATGAGATCGGCATTTCCACTACTTATTATTGTATCAGATTGTTTTTGCCGGCGATCAGGTTTTATGAGATCAACTCTTAAAGGCATCCTGAAGGCAAACACCGGATCAAAATTCATCTGGCCACTTGTAAAAGCAAGTATTGAGTAATCACCAGCAGATGCAGTATCTGGAACTTTAAGCCATCCTGACGCTGTTGAATAACTGATCCTGAACCTGGCGCTCTAGCTATCGGGATTTGTGTTTTAGTGCCTTTGTGGCAAGAATAATACTTTTCGGGGCAGGCTCAAAATTGATTTATAATTTTTAGTTCCCCGGAAGCGGATTCTTTATGCCAGTTTTACCTTATTCAATATTTTTTTGTGGAGAGGTTTATAAACTATTGATTTCAAGACATCCGGTATCCTTATATTCGGGATCATTAAGGAATGATTTTATTAATTCACAGTTCTTCCTGAGAACATTTTCAATATTCAGTGTAGAGGTATTTCCAAGCCTTAGCCAGATCACTTTTGGCGATGATCCTTTAACAAGTCCCAGGTCGTAAAAATCACCATCAAAAGTGACAATGCAATAACCGTTCACTTTAGCATAGTTCCATAAAATAGAATCTTTTGAATTTTCTAACCCTAAGTACCGGACTTGTTCAGAGTCTGGAAATATGTCCTGGATTTTATTTGTAATCCGGAATGAAATATTCTGATCAAAAAGTAATTTCATCAGATCATCTGAAGTTTACGTTCTCTGTCAGCAGCAAACATTAAACTTGCTTTGATATCCTCCCTTGAAAGTTCCGGAAAGTCCTGCAGTATTTCTTCAAAACTCATTCCAGAGCCTAACCATCCAAGTATATCAGATACTGTAATTCTGGTATTTCTGATGCAGGGTCTGCCAAATCTTTTGTCAGAGCTTATTTTTATTATTTTACTGTAAGAACTCATGTGTCAAAGATAATACATTTTTTTAATTTATTTTAAACTCATATGGTCTGAATGTGAATGGGTTGTATTAGAATTTGTCTCTGAATGAGGATATGCTGTTACATATTCTTTTAAGGTGTACTTCCTCCATCCATAAGTCATAAGTAAAAGATCGATGGACTTACTGTCAAGATTCTTCAGACCCATACACCTTAATATTAGATGGCAGATTGTTGTAAATCTCCCTGTCATAGAGAAATGCAGATTCAATATCCGGGAATGGAATTCCATTGTGATATCCCGATGCTGAGTCTATTGCAGATACTGAGATCACGGAGCTCACATTCTCCCCGTTGTCATCAGTTGTATTAACTATCAGTTCTGTCTCCCGGCCTGATCTGCCTTCTTCTGGTGATATGCTGATCTGAACTTTCATCTTATTATTGTGGTTCAGGAATATCACTCTTTCTGCAACGGGATTTAAATCAGTATCGTAGATGGTGACAAATGCTGTGCCCGCAGGAATATCAGCAGTCTTTATCCTTGCAGTAAAAAGTGTATCCGGCCGGATCTCCTTTGAAAAGATCAATACATTATTCATAGTAACTGCCAGAAAATATTCTTTACCGGCTACTTCCCTTCCTCTTACAATTATATCTGTCAGGCCATTGCCCCGATTGTCAACCCGCAGGGAAATACCAGTGTCTTCGGCAGCAGGCAGGGGCCAGCTGATATTGCCGAATTCTTTTTCAACCGGCTTTGCATAATAAATCTCCCCGGGTTGTGGCGTAAATTCCACTATTCCCGGACCATACGGACCGGTTGCGAAATCAGTTATTATTTCTCCGTTTAGTTTAATTATTTTTCCGGAGGTTTTCAGTCTTCTGCCTTCTGAAGAGACTGCATTAAAGGCAAGCCGTTGTCTGACCCCGTTAATAAAAGTACCGCCTTCAGGGAGGAATCTGAGATCGGCATTTCCACTACTTATTATTGTATCAGATTGTTTTTGCCGGCGATCAGGTTTTATGAGATCAACTCTTAAAGGCATCCTGAAGGCAAACTCCGGATCATAATTCATCTGGACGCTTGTAAAAGCAAGTATTGAGTAATCACCAGCTGATGCGTTATCAGGAACCTTAAGCCATCCTGAGGCTGTCGAATAGCTTATCCTGAACCTGGCGCTGTCGATTGTAATGTGTTCAGGGTTAAGCAATAATACATACAGTGAAATGCTTCCTGTTTCAAACACCTCTGTCTGGTAGTCCCTGATATAGGCCTGGAACCTTATTGTGTCGCCACTATGATAAAGATTCCTGTCAGTATGAATGAAAAGCTGATCAGCCGGCTGATTTTCTGAAATATTGTTCAGAAGTACATGTATTTTCTCTCTGCGGTCCTGAGAGAATATATTTCCATAAATAAAGAAAAGAAGTAATATAGAAACAAACCTTTTCATTGCAGATATTGAGTATCCTCTAAGTTACAAATGTTTTTCGACCCTGATAAGGAAAAAGTCAAAAAATGGGATTTAATTTCAATATTTCTGGAAATAAGGTAGTTATGCCAGTTTTACAGCAAGCTTTATAGCCTCAACCATACTCTCTTCATTTGCCGTGCCCTGCCAGGCGATCTCAAAAGCAGTTCCATGATCAACCGATGTTCTTATAAATGGCAAACCCACGGTAATGTTTACTCCTGTGTTAAATCCAAGCAGTTTCAGAGGTATATGACCCTGATCGTGATACATTGCCACTACCACATCATACATGCCATTCGCTGCTTTAAGGAAAACTGTATCAGGTGGAACCGGACCTTCAACATTCAGCCCTTTTAACCTCATTTTTTTAATTGCCGGGATTATCTCTCTGATCTCTTCATCGCCGAACAATCCATTTTCCCCGGAATGAGGATTTAGTCCCGCAACTGCAATCCTCGGTGATCTGCCGAGAAGTCTCTCCATTGAACTTTCAGCAAGTTCTGTCACTTTTTCAATTCTCTCCCTTTTAAGCCCTGTAACTGCCTCAAGAAGTGAAATATGTGTGGAAACATGGATTACACTCAGCCTTTTGTCATAAAGCAGCATCGCGTAATCTTCTGTATTTGTAAGATCAGCAAGGATTTCAGTATGTCCGGCATATTTATGTCCGGCCAGATGCAATGCTTCCTTGTTAAGTGGCGCCGTTGCAATTGCATCTATATCAATATTCCTTGCAAGTTCAATTGCTTTCTTCAGACATTCAAATGCAGCCGATCCGGATGCAGCATTTACTTTCCCTGGCTGCAACTCATCCTTCCCGATCAGATTCAGGTCAAGTATGTTCAGAACATCTTTACTGAATGAACAATTTGAAATATTCCGGGTACTTTTCAATTTAAAAGAATTGATCATTAGCATTTTATATGCAGCAGCCATAACTCCATAATCACCGATTACAATTATATTGCATGAGCTTACTTCTTTATTCCCGAAGCTTTTCAGGATAATCTCAGGACCGATACCTGACGGATCACCCATTGTAATACCTACAATTGATCTTTTCTTATCTGTCATATGGTTAGCTATTCCTTAAGAAATCTAAAATCTGAAACAAAGCATCCTCACCTCCGAAACCACCGGCTTTTGTAACAATTATGATATCCCTGTATTTTTCATCTGTGAAATATCCGTAGGGGACACCATGCAATATTTCATCTCTTATCTCAATTCCGGATATATTTATTGAGTGGGCGGCTTTTATTGCTGTGTCTCCGCCCGTAAATACTATCCCTTTAATGTTGTAATTATTAACAATCTCCTTCGCCAGTTCTCCAAGGAAGTCAGATATCGTGTCACTTACTTTAAAACTGTCAAGCCCAAGCTTATTTCCTTTTTCAAAACATCTTGCAACATCTTCTGCTGAAGAAGCGCTTCGGATTATTATATCATTCCCTCCGGAAACAGTATCCCTGATGAGCTCCAGGATTCTTCCCTTTTCCTGACCCTTATTTTTTGCCAGGATCTTATCTGCATCAATATCAATTACATTTATATTCAGTTCACTCGCAGCAAACTCTATCTGACTGAGGGTTACTTTGTTTACGCTTCCGGCTATGACAATACTGCTCTTTTTCTCTTTATTAAGTATTAGGTGATTCGACAGTCTTTCAGCAAAACCCGAGCAACCGGCAAACATCACTCTTTCTTTTCTTTGTGAAAGAACGGATGCTATCAGATCCAGGTCTTCATTTTCTTCTGCATCGATGATAATTATCTGAACGCCTTCATTTATAAGTATTTCAAGTTTATTAATGAATTGCAGTTTGCCTGCCAGGAGATCATCAAAGCAAATTACACCGGTTTTTTTGTCCGTTTGACGTGAAATAATTCCGGGAATATACGACTCTGTGACAGGATTTTTAGGATCATTTGCGAATTCAGTATCTTCAAGCAGTATCCCCTTTACATAAACGTTACCGTTTAGGGTGGTTCTTCCATACTGCGGCAATGCAGGTACAACAAACGTGTGGCTGATATCAAGCGAATCCATCAGACCGGCGATCTCTGCCCCGATGTTTCCCCTCATTGTTGAATCCATCTTTTTATAGATGTATTTTATATTCTCCTGCTTAGCTGATTTTCCCGCGTTAAAAGTTTTATTGTATGCTGTCTGCATATCATCAAACCGGCTCTCTGTATCAATGACCAGAACATCGAACTCTGCGAGATTTTTCTTCAGATTATCATTGTTGGTCACAACAATGGTTTTCAGATTCTTTATGCTGAACTGAACCCCGGTGTCAACAGCACCGGTAAGATCATCGGCAACAACCAGTATCTTTTCTGCTTTATGAAAGGTATGTTGTTTATTATCAATCATATGTATTCAAAGCCGGATTTAAATTATCTCTTCGTGAATCTTTGTGCCTTAGCGCCTTTGTGGCCTATTTTTTTAATGCCACCAGGGCACGAAGACACCAGGGAACACAAAGTGTTTAATAAATCAGAACGTTTTAAATTCAGATTCGTTGAATAATCCGATATTTCTCTCAATAACCTCAATTTTTCCGGAGGCCTTTATCTCTTCAAGTACTGGATCCGAAACATACAGCTCCTCAAGATGCAGTGTATTCTTTATCCTGACAACTTTCTCTTCGCCTTTTTTAATATATCCGCAACCTCTTAATGCTATATCAAACGCCTCCCTGTCTGTCTCAGCTATTACCGGGATCTTTATTCTTTCATAAAAGCTGCTGGTAATTCCGTTGGTATAGGTCGATGGGAAATCAATCTTATTGAAAAGCCTCCTTGGAATAACATCTGCCAACCCTACACCGATTGCATTTCCATGTGATTCTTTTGTGATATCTGCAATAATTATCGACTTAACTGCAGGACGGAGAGGCTCCGGTTGTCCATATATTTTCATCCTCCCGATTATATTAGGATCAACCCCCACACCGCTGAGGTTTTTGCCCATCTCATCAATTATCAGCAGGTCAATATTATCAGCAGGGATAAAAGGCATGTTTTCTTTTGCAGCTTTAAGGAGAGAAGGTTCCTTTTCAAAGAATTCATCAGCCCTCAGCGCACTTACCAACATGGTATCATCAAAGGCATTCTCCACTATGGCCAGCCCCCCGATGATCTTTCCTGAAGATATTATTTGTTTTGCTACAACAGGTATCAGTTCAGCAAGTCCGTAAACCCCGTAACTGTGAATTGCAGAGGCCTGTTTCTCCTTTCCCAGCCCTATTACAGTCATCTTTACCAGTCCGCTTTCATATTGGCCATGATAATCGGTGTGTGCTTTGATCCTGTTGATCAGTATAATCCCATCTGCCAGATATGCATTTTTATCAATGAAAATACCTGCAGGTGATGCTCCCTTTGGCAATTCCACCACATCCATTGATGATCTTACCGGAACTCCGAGGTTTTTTTCCGAGATCCCGTAGTCTGCCAGTATCTGTGCCTGTGTTTCAGCATCCGCATTTCCGTGACTGCCCATTGCAGGAACAATGAAAGGATTGGCATTATTTGCCCTTATAAAATCTGTTACTTCCCTGACAATCAGAGCTATGTTCTTAATTCCCCGGCTTCCGGCTGCCACTGCAATATTGCCACCTGGTTTTATCAGTGGTCTCAGTCTGAGAAGCTCCTTTGATACTTCTCCCTTCACATCGGCAAGTCCGTTCTTAGGAAAATGCTGCCGGATTTTGGTAAGTTTAATATTTATGCTTGTAATCACGTTCTATCTTCTTTATGTAAAATTACTCATAATATTATCAGGCTCATCAACCATGTTGCCAAAGAAGCAACAACTCCGATGGTGAACGTCCCGAATGTCTGCAGCTTATATCCCTGATTAACATTCATTTTCGACAATTGTGTCACCACCCAGAAATAGCTATCATTTACATGGCTGGCAATCAAACTTCCTGAGCCCAGTGCAACTACAACAAGCGCTTTTGCCATTGGAGAATCGAGTCCCAGCGGAGTCAGAAGAGGAGCCATAAGGCCTGCCCCTGTTACTATAGCTACTGTTCCTGAGCCCTGAGCTGTCTTCAGAGAGGCAGCAATGAGAATCGGCAGAACTACACCAAGACTTTTTGCCCCTCCAAGGTTCTCCTTTATGAAATCGCCTATACCTGAATTCTGAAGGACCTGTCCGAATGCCCCGCCGCAACCTGTAATAATTATTATAGTTGCAGCTGCAAGAACTGCCTCTCCAACCCATCCGGCAGGAGAGATCATTTCACGTGTAAGTTTTTTTGGAAGCAGGAAAGCAAGGAATACTCCTAAAAGTAAGGCTATCACCGGCTGTCCCAGAAAAGTTATAAGATTTGATGCATTTCCTGTTCCGAAAGGAGCCGATGGGAGCAAAGCAACGGATCTGAGTATGATCAGAATTATTGGTGCGAAGATTGGGAACAATGATTTTGCTGCGGATGGATTGTATGTTGATTCAGATTTTGTGATCCCGGTATCGTATGAAGATTCATAACTGATTTTTGGTGCGACTTTAACTGCGAAGAGCCAGCCGGCAATAAGTGCTGCTATACTGACAGGGAATCCCAGAATTAACACAAGTCCCAGATCAGCATTCAGTATCCCTGCCGCACCCACTGGTCCGGGTGTTGGTGGTATGATCGAGTGGGTTGTGATCAGCCCCAGGCTGAGTGCAATAGCGCCTACAGCGAACGAGATCCCGACCTGTTTTGTAAGGGCTTTTGCAAGGGGAGAGATAATTATGAACCCCGAATCACAGAATACCGGAATACTGATAACATACCCCATTATGCTCAGTGCAAGTGGCACGTTCTTTTCTCCTGTAATTTTAAGTGTGCTTGCAGCCAGGGTAAATGCTCCTCCTGATTTTTCAAGGAATGTTCCGATTATCGACCCTGCAAGAATTACAATTCCGATAAATCCAACCGTATTGCCAAATCCTGTATTAACTGATTTGACAACCTGTTCAAGGGTCATTGTACCTGAAAATGCCCCATATCCGATTGCAGCAATCAGGAGCGACAGAAACGGATGCCATTTGAATTTTGTTGTAGTGATAACAATAAATGCAATCGCAAGAAATAGTAAGATTATCAGCCACATATATGGTAATATTATTTACAGATAAGTCTTGTTAAAACTAAATCCATTAACCGCAAAGTTCGCAAAAGTATCTGCCAGCCGTAGGATACGAAGAACTTTGTTCCCTTTGCGGTTAAAATTATAGTTAAATATAATGTACCCTACCGAAATTATTTGATATGTTCAATGAATTTATATTTTAAATTTGAAATAATTAACTCTTTATGATATGAAAAAAGCACTCTTCATTTGCCTGCTTACACTATTTCTGTTCCCGGCATATAACTTATCTGCCCAGGTACAAACAACTGAAAAGAAACTCGATTATCTCTTCGAAAGCGGCACCAATGGTTACAACACATTCAGGATACCTGCGATTATAACCACAAAAAATGGTACACTCCTGGCTTTTGCCGAGGGCAGGAAGAATACATCTTCCGATACAGGAGATATCGATCTGGTAATGAAGCGTTCAGATGACAACGGTAAAACATGGAGCGAGTTAATCCTGATCTGGGATGATGGTGATAATGTATGCGGAAACCCGGCGCCTGTACAGGATACAAAGAGTGGAAAGATATTTCTTCTATCCACCTGGAACCTCGGAAGTGACCATGAGCACGAGATCATAAATCAGACAAGCTGGGACACCAGGAGGATTTACCTGCTGGTATCCTCCGATGATGGATTGACATGGTCAGAACCGGTAGAAATTACAACAACGGTAAAGCTTAATAACTGGACATGGTATGCTACAGGACCCTGCCACGGGATTCAGCTACAGGCAGGTGAATATAAGAGTCGTCTGATAATTCCGTGCGATCATATTGAGGCAGGAACCGGGAAATACTTTTCACATATAATCTATTCCGACAACAATGGAAAGACCTGGAATCTGGGAGGAACAACCCCGCAGGACCAGGTAAATGAATGTACCATAGCCGAATTGTCCGAAGGTAAACTGATGCTGAACATGCGGAACTATGACCGTACCCGGAAGACAAGAAAAGTCTCTCTGAGTAATGATGGAGGCATGACATGGAGTAATATTTATTCAGATCCTCTGTTAATTGAACCAATTTGCCAGGCCAGCCTTCTTAACCATCCCAAAAAAAAGATTCTGTATTTTTTAAATCCGGCAAGCGAAAACTCACGTGAGAAGATGACCCTTCGCATAAGCAATGATGAAGGTAAAACATGGGCTGTATCAAAGGTTCTCTATGATGGACCTGCTGCCTATTCGGATATTACCCTTCTGTCGACTGGAGAATTGGGTTGCTTTTATGAAGCAGGAGAAAAATCGCCATATGAGGGTATTGTTTTTAAAAAATTATCTTTAAAGGAAATCAAATATTAGTTGTCGGTATTTAATATCAAAACTATGTTAAAAAGAACTCTGCTGTTTTTTGCTTATGTACTGTTATTAATTACTGTAACAAGATGTGTATCTACTAAAACTGCTGCTACCGGTGATCCATCAGGCCGTACGCCAGGTGCTGAGAGGGAATTCCGGGCTGCCTGGGTTGCTACTGTTGCAAATGTTAACTGGCCGAGCAAACCAGGATTGCCAGTGGAACAACAGAAAAAAGAGGCAATTGAACTTCTTGATCTGCTTTTCAACAATAATTTCAATGCAGTCATTTTCCAGGTAAGACCCCAATGCGATGCCATGTATCAAAGTGATCTTGAACCATGGTCTTACTATCTTACCGGGAAACAGGGTAAAGCTCCTGATCCATATTATGATCCGCTGGAATTCTGGATTAAAGAAGCACATACCCGTGGTATTGAACTTCATGCCTGGCTGAACCCATATCGTGCCCATCATGTTTCCGGCGGTGAGGTATCTGATGCCTCAATTGTAAAAAAAAGGACTGAACTCGTTGTTAAGCTTGAGCAGGGTTACTGGTGGATGGAACCCACAAAGCAGGCTACACAGGATCAGACCTACAATGTGGTTATGGACCTTGTCCGCAGATATGATCTTGACGGTATTCATTTCGACGATTATTTTTACCCTTATCCGTCCTATAATAATGATAAGGATTTTCCTGATGAAGAAAGCTGGCAGGCTTATCAAAAGAGCGGGGGTAAATTATCACGGGGTGACTGGAGAAGAGAAAGTGTCAACATACTTGTGGAAAGGATTTATAAGGGGATAAAAGCAGAAAAACCTTACGTTAAATTCGGATTAAGTCCTTTCGGTATCTGGCGGCCATATAATCCGCCATCAATAAGTGGTTTTGATCAGCATAATGTGCTGTATGCCGATGCACGCAAATGGCTTAACAAAGGTTGGGTTGATTACTATTCCCCCCAGCTCTACTGGCAGATCAACCAGATTCCTCAGAGTTATCCGCTGCTTCTCGGCTGGTGGAAAGACGAAAACAAAAAGGGCAGACATTTATGGCCGGGGATCAGTCTGAGTATCCAACCGGTTTCAAAGCTGATAGATGAAACTCTGAACCAGATCATGGTAGCCCGTGGAATGCTTCCTGAAAGTCCCGGAGTTGTCCACTGGAGCATAGGACCTCTCCAGTATTCTCCGGGATTGGCAAAGGCAATCTCTGACGGACCATATAAAAAGAAGGCACTGGTTCCGTCTTCTCCCTGGCTTGACAAAAAACGGCCAGTTGCTCCGGAGATAAATATTTCACCGGATAAAGATATTCTTAGAGTCTCCTGGGTTAATAAAGATAAGGATGCCATTGGACGGTGGGTTGTTTACTTTAAACATGGCTCTCAATGGAACTATGATATATTTGGAAATAGTATTACATCGGATAGTGTCCCCGCATTTGTTGTCAACCAGTCCCTTTTAAACCGGGTCGATCCGGGGACAATAACTAAGCCGGAGGATGTTCTTTTGCCATTAGACAGTATCGCAGTTTCTGCTGTCGACCGGTTTGGGAATGAAAGTGCTTTAACATACAGGAAGATGTCAGGTTTTTCTTTCAGCGATGCTCCTGCCTTAACTGAGATCCTGGCAAAATTTGGTGCAGATAAAATAAAACCAGTTCTCCCTAAGCCATTTGTTACACCCGGAATAGATCTGCTTGTAACCGATCACCTCGATCTGATAAGAGGCAAAAAGGTAGGTCTTATTACAAATCCATCTGCAGTCGGGTCTGATTTAAGAAGCAGTATTGATATACTTGCCGCCACTCCCGGAGTAAACCTTGTTGCCCTGTTTGGAGCCGAACATGGAGTGAGGGGTGCATTGCAGGGACGGATAATTCAGGATGGGGAACCGGACCCGGTCACAGGAATACCGGTATATAGCATGTATGGCGACTCATTTGCCCCGAAGAAGGAATGGATAGAGAACCTTGATGCACTTATTTTTGATATTCAGGGTGTAGGATCAGCCTGGTATACATTCAAATATTCCATGTCATTCGCTATGCAGGCATGCGCAGAGGCAGGGATCCCTTTTATCGTTCTCGACAGGCCAAATCCTCTGGGAGGCAGGGTTGTTGAGGGTCCATTACTTGATACGGTTAGTATATTCCGCCACCCTCTTCCGCTCAGACATGGTATGACCTATGGTGAATTGGCAACCATGTGGAATGAAACTGAGGGATATGGTGCAGACCTTACAGTAATTAAGATGAAGGGGTGGAGAAGGAGTATGCTTTGGAACGAGACCGGGCTTTTATGGGTCATGCCATCGCCGAATATGGGAACACTGGAAACTGCAATAGTCTATCCGGGTCAATGCCTGTTTGAAAGGACAAACATTTCTGAAGGAAGAGGTACAACTAAACCATTTTTAATATCAGGATCAACCTGGATAGATGCTGAAAAGGCAGCAGCTGATCTCAACAGCAGGGGCATTAAAGGAGCAATCTTCAGACCCGTTCATTTCATTCCTGAAAATTCCGCGACAGGTTCCAATCCGCGGGGAAAACCATGGAACATGATGAGTCATGGAGTGGAAGTAATGGTTACAGATCCGGCAGTTTTCATGTCTGTTGAAGCAGCAGTGCATACTTTTGATGCATATCGTAAAACCAGCCCTGATTCACTTATATGGTCTCCACCTGCTGTCATAAAACGAATGGATGAGCCCGGGGTGACTGCTGAAGAGATAATAAAAGCATGCCAGGATCAGGTGAGTGAGTTCTTAAAAGTCAGGCAGAAATATCTCTTATACCGATGAAAAACCAAAGAACCATTATCAGTTTGGGTACGATCCCCATTATCCTGGCTCTGATACTTTCAGGATGTAAAACTCTGCAGAAAGTCCCCGGGGAACAGGCTGTGAAAGAAGCTGAACAGAGTACGGTTTTTTTCTTCACCGATGGAGGATTGTCTTCGCTTAAAGATGATGTAAGGGAGGCTCACGCGAATCAGCATAAGATATATGCAGTTATTAACTTCCCGGGACATACTGACCCTGGACGGATCATCCCCCTTCAGATGATGATAGCTAATCTTAAAGAGGAGGTGAACAACCTGGTTACAAACTATGATATTGATGGTCTGGGAATGGATATTTCAGATCTTGCTCCGGAACTTATTGAAGTTATGGTAGTTGAGGCTATGATGTTAAAGCCGTATCTTGTAAATTTTGTAATCTGGTCAGAAGACGAAGAGTATAAAAGTGCATCTGTCTTCCTTAACGAAGGAATGGTTGACATGATAATTCCTGAAAGTAAAATTGCAAGAACAGATACCAAACTTCATGAGGGACTGGCAAATCTCCACCTTAATCTGAAAAAGATTAAACCGGAGCAGGTAATAAGACTTGATCTGTCTCATTTGTTTCCTGAAAGTCCTGGTGGCAGAAAATTGAAGCTGGGTCAGAGTAATAAATCATTGATAACAGATTCAGACGGATGCGTAAGCTTCATTTTAACAAAACCAGACACTATTGAACTGATGACTGAAGCTGGATCTGTTGAGATTTCAACTGCAGACTGGATTGTTCCATACAGCTACATGGTAAATACTGATGGAAAGACTGTCCGAAAATCACCCTGGGTTGAATTCCGCAGAATGCCAAAGCAATTTACAGATGTTCCTGAATTTGATCTGTTATGTAAAACTGATTATCCTGCAAAAGTCTGGATAAATGGTGACTCCGTTAAACAATACAAAACAGGGATATTCTTTAAGAAGATCAAACTGAATGAGGGAGAGAACCGGGTAAGGGCAACTGTGATGACATATGATTCTCTCTCAACTTTTTATGAACGGGAGTTCTACTATACCAGGAGTGACAGGAAAATAGCACCATTCCCTTTGTGGATTGATGAAAAATCTGTTGAGCCAGTAGCTGATATTGAACTTTTGCGGGATGATGCCGTACAGATAAGCTTTCGTGGTTCATTGGGTCAGGATGCATATGTATATCTTACTCATGGAAAGAATCCAATAAAATGTATGCGGGAAGATAATGAAGATTATTCGCGGTACAGGGCTGAGTTACCTCTCGGAAAACTTACTCCGGGAAAATCTTACAAGTTGATCTTAAAACTTATACCCCTGGAAGGTTCAACTGATAAGCAGGCCCTTGAATTTACTGTTCAGAACATAATAAAGATCAGGGAACTGGTTGACTTTCCGCATGTAAGGGTCAGAAATGAAAACTCAAGATTAACCTATAACCTTGGAGGCCCCCGGCTTGGAGGACCCATAAGGTCTGAACTGGAGCCAGGGGTGATTATGAAGACCACCGGTAAAATCGGTGAAAATTACAGGGTCCGTCTCAGCAGTATTGAAAGTGGTTTCATTCATCAGGATGATGTTGAAATGCTACCTGCAGAGACTCTGCTGCCGTCATATTACATTACAAGTATGTCGTGTGCGCCTTCCTCAGATGCCGATGTTTTATCGATACCATACCCGGAACCTGTTCCCTATGAAGTTTTCCCGGATCCTGACCAGAAAAGGATTGTTGTAACTCTTTTCGGAGTTCAGACCAGCAGTACATGGATAACCCATATGGCAGGACGCAGGATGATTGACTTGATAACCTGGGAGCAAACAACGCCCTGTACATATCGTATTATCGTGAATCTGAAAACCAAAGATATATGGGGTTATGATTTGCGTATCGATGGGAAACGGCTTGTCCTTAAAGTTAAATATCCGCCGGTGTATGATCTGAGTAATGAAAAACCATTAACCGGTTTGAAGATAGCGATTGAGGCTGGGCATGGAGGCTCGGGTATCGGAGCAGTTGGTTTATCAGGCCTTCCTGAGAAGGAGATCAATCTTGACCTTTCATTCAGGCTTGGGGAGTTATGTCGATCAATGGGCGCTGAAGTTATCCAGGTTCGCGATTCAGACAAGGACATGTCACTTATTGAGAAACGTGATATAGCAGAGCAATCCGGAGCGAATCTTCTTATAAGCATACATGCCAATGCAGGTGGCAGGGGATATCTATCGGTAGCTGGAACCAGTACATACTGGCATAATCCATTCTGGGCACCATTAGCCGGGAATATATATGACCGTCTCCTCGAGCTCGGCCTGAAGGAATTTGGAGTGATCGGATCTTTTAATTACACTGTTACAAGGATTTCTCAGATGCCTTCAGTGCTTGTGGAACAGGCATTTATGTCACACGCTGAGGATGAAGAAAAGCTTGCTGATCCGAAATTCAGACAGCAGATGGCTCAGAAGATATACGAAGGATTAATCGACTACCTGACGGCCATGAATTAAGTGTCATGTTCTTATTTCTTTCAGTTCTGTAGTTGCTGAAAACAAAAAGCAGTTGTCTGATCAATCAGACAACTGCTTTAAGGTAATTAAATTGGTTTCAATTAAACAAAGTACATAAGATTTTACCATTCGCAACTGATAATATCCTATCTTTTACTTTTGAGATTTGATCTTCTTAATCTCAGCAGGTGCAAATCTATGGATGAATTACCTGTAACTTATTAGAAACTTATTAGAAATTCATTAAAATCTGCTTAAATTTAAGGAATTGAACGGCTGAACTGTAAATTTATCCGTGTTCCTTCATTCTCCCTGCTCGCAACGGTGATAGCTGCTTTATGCAATTGCATAATTCTGGAGACCATAGTGAGTCCGATACCAAAACCTCCTATGTACTTAACATTTGATCCTCTTGTGAATGGTTTATAGATATTTCCGAGCTCTGCCTCAGGAATTCCGATTCCGCTATCAGCAACAGCCACATTAATTTTCTCACCATCAAACCCGAATTCCACAATAACAATATCATTTGAAAACTTGCAGGCATTGTCAATCAGGTTTTTAAAGGCAATGGTAAGCAGTCCCTCATTACCATTAATTACCAGATCCTTTTCATTTTCGGGATATTGAATTCTGGGAATGATCTTGTGATAGTGGTACTTGTTCTTGACCTGATGCATGGCATCAAAGACAATCTCATCAATGCGGACAGGAGAGAAGCCGATATTTTTATCTTTCGAAACCTGGGCCAGCTCAAGAAGACTGTTCAGGAGAGTGTTAATTTTCTTAAGATCATTAATTAATGCGGCAATATGGTCAGTATATTCCTCCCTCGTTCTTTCCCTGCTGAGGAAATAGTCTGTCTCACTGATCATAACAGAAAGAGGTGTGCGTAACTCATGGGATGCATTTGAAACAAAGTCTTCCTGGTTCCGGAAGGCAATTTCAAGGTCGGAAAGCATCTGGTTGAAAGTTACGGAAAGCTGATCTATCTCATCTTTTCTGTCACCTTCATCGAGCCGGTTGCCAAGGCGGAGTGAGTTGATTTCTTTTACACTCCTGATTATAAGAGAAATAGGTCTTATAGCTCTTCGTGCGAACAGGTAAGAGAGAAGTACTGATAGTGTTATACTGAACAAAATACTCCAGAAGAGAATTTTTCGCAGTTCTTCTAGATATGCTGACCTGGTCTTATCATAGGCCAGCGAAAAAATATAGTATGTCCTGTTTTCAAAAATGTGCCTGTAAAATACACCCTCTTTATCAGCAACCACAAAATAGTGCGAATTCCGATAAGCGTTTTTAACCAGTGTTAAACTATCAGAGAGATATTCAATATTGTTGCTGTACAGGATGTTGTAAGCAGTGTCGGTAATTGCCAATTCTTCTCTTTCCCATAGAATAGCTGATTCCTGTATTTTATTCAATAAAACCGAATCAACTTCAGCAACATTAATGAAAAGAGTGGCATAATTTTTTGCACCGTCAAGTATATTCTGCCTGAATTTGGCATGCTGTCTTGAATAGGAAAAATAGTAAACAAGAACAGAAAAAAACAACAAGATCCCTGTAACAATCAGAGTGAACTGAAGTGATAATCTTATCTTGATATTCATATCCTATATCTCCTTATCGCTGCAATAGAAACCGAACCCGAATTTGGTATGTATCAGCTTTGGTTCGAAATCCCTGTCTATTTTTTTCCTTAAATAATTGACATATACGTCAATAATATTCGTGCTTGGATCAAAATCAATTCCCCATACTTTTTCAATAATGAAATCGCGTGTCAGTAGTTTATGACGGTTCTTAAGGAATGTCTCCAGAAGAAGAGACTCCTTGGCTGTCAGATCGATTCTCCTGCCGGCACGTGTAACGTTTTTTGTTTTAAGGTCCATCTCCAGATCAGCCAGATCAATCTTCTCAGAATCAATGGTTCCAGGATCAGCTCTTCTCAGGAATACATTGATCCGGGCAAGCAATTCTCTGAAATCAAATGGTTTTACCACATAGTCATCTGCACCTGTGTCGAATCCTGAAATTTTATTTTCGGGAGTTCCGAAGGCGGTAAGCATTATGATCGGAGTTTTATTGTTTGTTTTACGGATCTCCCGGCATAGATCATAGCCATTTATAAGGGGCAGATTAATATCAAGGATAATGAGGTTATAGGCATTCTTTTCTGTCATTTGTTTACCTATATACCCATCATATGCTATTTCTGCTGCAAAACCTGATTCTTCGAGCTGCTTCTTAAGAACGTCAGCCAGCCTCTGTTCATCCTCAACTATTAATATCTTTATATCGCCCATTCTGATTAATTGTTTTTGCAAATTTACAATATCAAAGGCAAGATAGAGTAGTTTAACAGGTTTTAAAACTATCTTTTTCCTGAGTCGGTGGGAGCAGGGCGAAAATTTATTGTATAAAATACAACAATAGTTTATGGTAATCTTTTGAAAAAAATCAGAGTTTTTTATGTAACGAAGGATCTTTTATCATTACGAAGTTAAAAGGAAGATCGAGATATATAGAAAAACACTCGCCCTTTTCAAGGATATCCTCGTCACCCTCTTCATAATACCAGTTAATAATCAGTTTCTTCCCTTTCAGCAATACTGTTTTGATTTTTTTTACAATCTCAACATAATACCCTGAACTAAATCCTCCGATATATTCGAGCCTGATTTCAATAATTGTACTTTCGGCAGGGTCGGAAAGATATTCTTCCAGCCAGGCATCAACCTGAGGTGGAAGACCCTTAACCTCGCCACTGATTGATCGTCCTTTGATTACAATTACACCATCAGGGTTCAGGACTAACTCAGGTGTATTTTTTGTCGGCAATATCTTTTTACATAATAACATACTCACACCTCCTTACAGGTTGGATAAACAAATAGAATACAATTTTCATCGACAGATTGATTAATAAATTCAAAATCATCCGGATGCGGAACTTTTCTGAAATATTCTGATCCTAATTTATTTGATTCTTCCTGAGAATAACCGGTAATTTCAATTGCGAATTTATTCAGGTACACATTTCTCATCGTATTCTCTTCTCCGATTTTCCCAATTTCATTAATATACAGAAAACATGGTGCTTTATCTAATGCATCATATAAATTGGTATCGTTTTGTTGAACCTTAATGGGTTACAAATGTTTAAATTGAAAGATAATTATATGGATATCGTTGTTATTGTTCTGGCTTCATTTTTTACAGCGATTCTGACATTCTTTTCCGGATTTGGACTTGGGACAATCTTAATGCCGGTATTTGCTATCTTTTTCCCAATTGAAATTGCAATAGCATTAACAGGGGTAGTCCATTTTTCCAACAATCTGTTCAAAATCATGCTGGCCGGCAGGAATGCTAATAAGGAAGTTCTGTTGAGATTTGGGATTCCGGCAATAATTGCATCTTTTGCAGGAGCCTTCATTGGTTATATATTTTTAAAGAAAATAACCTTACGATTTATTCAGGTATTAGTTGCTGTAATGCTATTTGTTATAGCACTTGGTTTAGGTGCGGGAATTATTTAAAATCATTTAAATATGAAGAAAATTCAAAGTTTGATTTTCAAAACAGTTGACGATTACAGGTCAGTTTTACCGAGATTGATTGTTAGTTTGATATTTCTTTCTGAAGGAATCCAGAAGTTTCTTTTTCCCGAACTGGTAGGAGCAGGACGGTTTGAGAAGATTGGTTTTGCAAATCCTGAGTTTCTTGCATCATTCGTTGCTTCTCTTGAAATTGTCTGTGGCGCTCTGATTTTAATTGGCTTATCAGTCAGAATTGCTGCAATACCTCTGCTAATCATCATGATAACTGCAATTACCACAACCAAGATTCCGATTTTGCAGGAGAAAGGATTCTGGCAGATGGCACATGATTCGCGGACAGACTATGCAATGACACTGCTCAGTTTTTTCCTGTTTATTTATGGTGCTGGTAAAATTTCATTTGATTGCATGATTTATAGGAAAATGAATTATCGCTCCTGTGCAACACGATAGAATTCAATATTTACCGGAAGTAACTTTTTTACGACCTGCCCCGAAAAGCCAGAAAACCGGTAAATAACTATCTTTGGGATTTTTATCAAAAGTGGATATAACTGAAAGACTTTCATACCGGAGGATATTTCTATTCTGGGGTCCTCTGGCTCTTACCTGGCTGATTTATGTTTTATTAATATCTCCGGACTGAGTAAGGAACTTGCAGATCTATCATATCTTCCACTTAAGATACTGATCTTTTTACCGGCAATGACAGTCCTCCTAAATTTCCAGAGATCCTCGCTTATAGCAAACGGTACAACGGGGCCTATCTCAGCTGCAACTGCAGTTGAGCTTGTTGTGATAATTGTGGTATTGCTCTTATGTGTGGTATTCCTGAACCTTACCGGTGTGGTCGCTGCCTCAATCGCTTTTATAGCCGGTAAAGGTCTATCGAACCTCTTTTTGCTTTTAGAAATCTCCCCCTCACCCTTTCTCAACCCTGCGGGGGTAATTCACTTCGTTCATTGATCCCTTAGCTCCAGTCCTGCAAATAGAAAACAAGCACCATGCTGCGCATGGTAATTGATTTATTTCATTCAGTGAACAAGTGTGAGTGTGAGAGTGAGTGCGGGAAAAAGAGCGAGAATCTTCGCTCTCGCTCTCACTCTCACTCTCGCTCTTTTTTTGTGGAGCTGGCGGGAGTCGAACCCGCGTCCAAACACGGAAGCCATACGCTTTCTACATGCTTAGTTCTGCTTGATTTTCGTGACCTGTCAGCTGCAGAACAACCTAACCTGTCCTTATTTCCTGTTTGTTTCGCCATCGGGTCGGAACAACCTTCAGACTAGCCCCGGATTGCGTGCGTCTCCGTGTCGGGTTGGATCAGGGCATGACCGCCCGGGAAACGTCTCGTCCGGACACATGTGCCCGGAGTTTATGCCTTTCGGCGTAAAGTGCTTAAGCTACTGTTATTCGCTTATGCTGCGAGAGCGTAATTGTTTTCGCCTTTTGTTGTTTTGTAACTCTGTTTAAGGGACGCGTCACCACACCCTGCATGCTTACATACCACCACTCATGCTGTCAAAACCATGTCAGCCCCTAAAGTGGCTCAGGGCACAGAGCTCAGGGCTCAGGGCAAAAAAAACCAGAACCCCCGAACTTAATGCTCCTGAAAACAATGCAAAGATACGAAAAAAAGCCTGAACTGTAAACATTAGTTGGCAATTGGCAATAGGCAGCGTAAAGCGTAAAGCATAGAGTGTTGACCCCTTCAGCCCTCAGCCTTCCGCCATCCGCCTTTAAATACTACATACTTCCTGAATTTTTAGCCCTGAAATTCGTATCTTCACCAGTTGTGGCTATTTGACCTGCATTATGACAAAGACACTCAGAGTTGGAATATTACGTGAAACAAGGAATCCTCCCGACAGGAGGGTGCCTCTCACTCCGCCTCAGATAACAGCTCTTGAGGAGACTTACCCTGATGTACAGTTTTTTGTCCAGCCAAGCGATATCCGGTGCTATTCCAACGAGGAATATGAGTATCTCGACATTCCCCTGAAAGAAGACCTTAAGGATTGTGATATCCTGCTGGGAGTGAAGGAGATTGATAAAAGAACTTTCATCACTGGTAAAACATATATGTTCTTTGCCCATGTAGCAAAGAAACAGCTGCATAACCTCGATATGTTCAGAGAGATGGCTCAGAGAAAGCTTACCCTTGTCGATTTCGAATATTTGACAGATGATAAAGGTCGCAGGGTAGTAGCCTTCGGAAGGCATGCAGGAATCGTCGGAGCCTATAACGGTCTGAGGGCAAGAGGGATAAAAACCAACAGGTTCAAACTCAAACCGGCTTATCAGTGCCACGACCTGGATGAAATGTGGGCAGGTCTCCGGAAAATAGAGCTTCAGCCCGGACTGAAAATTCTGGTTACAGGAGAAGGACGGGTTTCAGGAGGGGTAATAGAAACATTGAATGTGGCAAATGTTGTTCAGGTAAGGCCTGAAGATTTTCTTAACAGGGAATTTGATGTTCCGGTTTTCTGCCAGGCAGGTCCGCAGCACTATACAAAACATAAAGGAGGCAGGGAGTTCAGCTTCACTCAATTTGCAAGATTTCCTCAGGAGTATGAGTCTGCATTTCAACCTTTTGCAGAAGTAACGGATATCCTCATAACAGGGCACTACTGGGATCCGCGATCTCCCCACTTCTTTTCAAGTGAGGATATGAAGAAACCTGAATTCAGGATCACGGTTATTGCTGATATAAGCTGCGATATAAATGGACCTATCCCTTCAACATGCAGGGTTACAACAATCTCCGATCCTTTCTATGGTTATAATCCTCATCTTGGTTTAGAAGAACCTGCTTTTTCGCGTCCGTCCAATATCACGGTGATGTCGATCGACAACCTTCCGGGTGAACTCCCGCGCGATGCCTCCCAGGATTTCGGCAGGATGCTGATAAATAATGTTTTACATGACCTGCTTATGGGAACAGACAGTCCGATGATCAGCCGGGCAACCATCCTTAAAAACGGTAATCTCACTTCAAGGTACTCATATTTAAATGATTATCTCAGGGTATAGAGATGATGCACGACTCACGACACACGACTCACGGCTCACGGCTCACGACACACTGTTTACCTCTCACGGCACACTACTCATACTTTTTATATCCTTGCGTCGTGCGTCGTTCAACCTTTGCCTTTCGCTATTAATCATAAAGAACTATATTTACCCTGAACTATAAACCCAAATTGTTAAACCTTCTTTTCTATGCGAAAAACACTCTTCCTTATTCTGCTGTTTATCTCAGCCCAGATCCGGGCACAACAGGACAATGCTCCTGTAGTGGGCGTAAGCGACAGGAGGATCGAAATCCACGGTCTGAGAAATGCCCGTGTTGTGGTAGACTACCAGACAACTATTGAAAACGCCGATATCCTTATCTCAGATGGCAGGATTAAAGCAGTCGGTAAAAGCCTGACATTCCCTAAAGGGACAATCATTTATGATCTCACCGGTAAAACAGTTTACCCGGCCTTTATCGATGTTTATGCAGGAAATTATGGTATTAAAGCACAAGCCTCGTCAGCAACTGCAAATCCATATGCTGCTCTCATCGCTCAAATGCAGGGAGTCAGAACTTCTGTTCCGCCTGTACCTGAACCCAGAGCGGCAGATTACTGGAATGATGGCATCAATGCTTCATACGACATATCTGCTGAATTTATTCCCGACCCTAAGATCGCCGGAGAATTCCGGCAGGCAGGTTTCGGAGCTGTAGTGACGTTTAAGGCTGAAGGAATTGCCCGTGGCACATCTGCCCTGGTAACTACCGGTGATGGAAAAACAAATAACCTGATATTAAAAAACAGAACCTCGGCAAATTATTCTCTGGTCAGAGGCCGTTCAGCTGATCTCTACCCGGCATCACAATTTGGTATCATTGCTTTGCTCAGGCAGTTAAACTACGATGCCCAATGTTATAAACAGCTTCCTGCCGGATATTTTCATGATGACGGACTGGAAGCATACACAGCGAACCTGACTCTTCCCCAGATATTTGAAGTGACGAACAAAATAGAAGTACTGCGGGCTGACAAACTGGGAAAAGAGTTTGGTATAAAGTATATTGTAAAAGGAGGCGGAGATGAATACCAGACAATAAATGATATCCTGAAAGCAGGTAACAAGCTCATAATACCTGTCAGTTTTCCTGATGCCCCCGATGTAAAGGATCCGTATGATGCTGCTACGGTAACCTATTCAGCTCTGAAACACTATGAGCTTGCTCCTCTGAACCTTTCAAAAGTATCAAATGCCGGCCTGACATTCGCCATAACCTCTTCAGATCTTAAGCAGCGCTCATCATTCCTGGTAAATCTGAGAAAATCAGTAAAATACGGACTGTCTGAGACTGAGGCGCTTAAGGCACTTACTTATACTCCTGCCAGCATGGTAGGAGCCTCTGATCTGCTTGGAGCAATTAAGAAAAACATGATTGCCAACCTGCTGGTAACCTCAGGGAATATCTTTAATGATGAATGTACTATTGATGAAAACTGGGTACAGGGTGTGCCATACAGGTTTATTGACCTGCGACTGAAAGACCTCAGAGGAACCTATTCCCTTGTTGTTGATACTGCTCATTATAAAATGGTGTTATCCGGAAAAGCTGATAAGCCATCGGTTAAAATGACCTTTGATTCAACCGAGGTAAAAGGCGTTACACTCAATATTGACAAAGACCTGGTTAGCATCACATTTGACAGGTCAGGAAGTAAATACAGATTAACAGGTTATGTGAAAGACAATAACCTGGAAGGGAATGGCCAGCTTTCCGATGGCAGCTGGATCAGATGGAATGCGAAATTCACAAATAGTGATTCAGAGACAGGGAAAGGCCGAAGTAAGCCTGATGTAAAAGAGCCTGAGAAAGGAAAAGTGATTTATCCTTTCGCAGCATATGGCAGTACTGAAATACCAAAACAGGAAGATGTTTTGTTTAAGAATGTTACAGTATGGACAAATGAAAAGGAAGGTAATCTCCTGAATACAGATGTTCTGGTGCAGAAAGGCAAGATTGCCAAAGTGGGCAAAAACCTTACCGCTCCTTCAGCAACAAGAATCATTGATGGTACAGGTATGCATCTTACTCCGGGCATAATTGATGAACACTCCCATATGGCCCTTGATGCAACAAATGAGATGGGACAGGCAATAACTTCCGAAGTCAGGGCCGGAGATGTTGTGGATCCTGAAGATCTGACAATCTACAGGCAGCTTGGAGGTGGTGTAACAGCATCTCATATTCTTCATGGATCGGCAAATCCCATAGGCGGGCAGTCAGTAATAATAAAGAACCGCTGGGGACATAATGCCGAGGAGCTCAAAATTGATAACCAGGTGGGATTTTTAAAACATGCGCTTGGCGAAAATGTCAAACGGAGTGTCAATCGCTATCCTAACACAAGGATGGGAGTTGAGCAGATCATCCGCGATTCTTACCAAAGAGCTGTAGATTATAATATGCAGTGGAAAGCTTGGGATTCAATGAAAACTGCTGAAAAAATTGGTAAGGTGCCTCCAAGGAGGGACCTTGAACTGGATGCTATTGTTGATGTGCTTGAGAAAAGAAGCTTTATAACATGTCATACATATATTCAGTCGGAAGGGACGATGATCATGAACCTTGCAAAAGACTTTGGCATTAAGGTAAACACCCTGATCCACTTCAATGAAGGATATAAGATCGCAGATCAGATTGCTGCCAATGGAGTTGCCGCATCGGTTTTTTCCGACTGGTGGAATTATAAATATGAAGTTTATGAGGGTAATACATATAATGCAGCACTTTTGCTGAACCAGGGTGTTTTGACATGCATTCATTCAGATGATCCTGAGATGGGCAGGCGCCTTAATCAGGAAGCGGGAAAAATAATGAAGTATGGTGGAATCGCTGAAACAGAGGCGCTTAAGCTTGTAACTCTTAATCCTGCAAAGATACTTCACCTCAACAACAGGATGGGGAGCATCAGGGAAGGAAAGGATGCCGACCTTGTTCTCTGGACTGATTATCCTTTGTCGGTTTATGCACGTGCAAGCAAAACCATGGTTGACGGTACTATCTACTTTGATGAGGATCAGGATTCAAAACTGAAAGAACAGATTGATAAAGAACGGAACCGGATTATAGCAAATATCCTTCTTGAAGCTCCATCAGCAATCTCTACAACTCCTAATTTCCCAGGAAGATGAAAAAGTATACAATTATCATATTAATATTAATTGCCTCTGTTGGCCAGGTAATATCGCAGAGCCCGGTTGTGGCTCCGGCACAGAAAAAGACAATAATGCTGACCGGAGGAATTATTCATACCGGGACCGGTGATGTAATAACAGACGGAACAGTAGTTTTCTCAGGCGGAAAGATAACCTTCGTTGGAAAATCAGCCGATAATAAGCTTGACAAAGCAGGTGCTGAAGTGATAGATGTTTCAGGCAAACATGTATATCCCGGGCTCATATTTCCTGCCACAAGCATCGGACTTGTAGAGATAGGCAGTGGCGTTGATGTAGCTACCGATAACCGTGAGACAGGTGAGCTTAATCCTAATGTTCGCGCCATTGTTGCCTATAACACTGATTCTCACGTCATTCCGGTAATAAGGTCAAACGGAATATTGCTTGCACAGATCGTTCCTGTAGGTTCACTTCTTCCCGGAACTTCAAGCGTTGTTCAGCTCGATGCATGGAACTGGCAGGACGCTGCCTATAAGCCTGATAACGGTATTCAGCTTGTATGGCCAAACAGGTATGCAGCTGCAGGCAGGCTTGGGGGAGGGTATTTCCCTGGTGCTGAGAGCAGCGCTGCATCCTATGATAATAAGGTAGAATCTCTTGAAGATATTTTCACCGATGCTGCAGCTTATGCCGCTGTGGAAAAACCAAAAGATGCGAACCTGAGGCTGGAGGCTCTTAAAGGTTTGTTCGACGGTACCAAAACTATGTTTATCAGTTCTGGTGAACCCAAAGGAATTATGGCTGCTGTATCATTCGGGAAAAGGTATGGGGTTAAAAAAATGGTGCTTACCGGAGCCGATGAATCTGCATGGCTGGTAAAGGATTTTCTGAAGGAGAATAATATTCCGGTACTGCTGGCCGATCCGCTGAGCGTGCCTAAATATGATTACAGTGATACTAAACTGCCTTTCAGGCTTGCTGCCATGTTTAAGAAGGAGGGAATTCTTGTTGGCCTTACTTATTCAAAACAGGCATATGGCAACCTGCCGTTTGCAGCAGGCCAGACTGTTGCCTATGGTCTTTCAAAGGAAGAAGCGCTTCAGACAGTGACTCTCAATAGTGCAAAAATACTTGGTATAGATGACAGAACCGGCTCTCTGGAAACCGGCAAAGATGCAAATATCGTTGTCTCAACCGGAGATCTGCTCGATATGTCTGCAAATAATGTTGAGTATGCCTTCATCACAGGCCGGAACATAAGTGTTGACAATAAACATAAGCAGCTCTACAGGAGGTTTCAGGCAAAATATGAGAATATGTCGGAGTAACAGAAAGAAGACCCAAGACAAAAGACCCAAGACAAAAGACCCAAGACAAAAGACCCAAGACAAAAGACCCAAGACAAAAGACCCAAGACAAAAGAAACAAGAAACAAGAAACAGATGAAAAGACAGTACGCATATTATTTATTATTTATTCTCTCCATATTTTTGGCTGCCTGCAACAGGTCTTCAGAAATTCCTGACAACTCCCTGAAGCTTTGGTATAAACAACCTGCTGCGGTATGGGAAGAAGCCCTGCCTGTCGGTAATGGCCGTCTGGGGGCAATGGTCTTCGGTGATCCTGTAAACGAAAGGCTTCAGATAAATGAAGAGAGTATCTGGGCCGGAAGCAAGATAAACAATAATAATCCAAATGCCCTGAAAAGCCTTCCTCTGTTGCAGAAAGCATTATTTGAAAGCCGTTATAAGGATGCATTCGGAATTGCTGACAAAAACCTGCTGGGAACACCTCCGAGAATACGTTCCTACCAGCCGCTCGGAGATTTACTGATAAACTATAAATGGGCGGGTAAACCTGAAAACTATCAAAGGGAACTAAACCTCGAAACAGGGATCGCCACCACATCATTTACAGCTGACGGGAAAACTTATTCACAGGAGGTTTTTGTTTCAGCACCTGATAATATCATTGTAGTTCATATAAAACCACTGGATAAAGGCTTTATCAATGCATCTTTTACAATGAGCAGGGAAATTGATGCCCTTGTGAGGGCAGTTGACAGAACTACTATAATTCTTAATGGTCAGATAATTGATAAGTATGATCCCCTGTCAGGTCCTGGTGGTGAGCATATGAAATTTTGCGGAGAACTGAGGCTTACTGCAACCGGAGGTCATGTGGAAGCAGCAAATGAGACTATTATTGTTTCAGGTGCAGAAGAGGTTTTAATAAGGCTGACCGCTGCCACTGACTATAATTTTGACAAGCTTGATTTTGACCGGCTGGTTGCTCCGTCTGCTATCTGTAAATCAATTCTCGATAAAACAGACTATAAATCAATCAGTGAACTGAGGAAGAGTCATCTGGATGAATATCAGCCGGTATTCAGCAGGGTTAGCCTTACATTTGGCAACGACTCTCTTTCAGCAAAACCAACTGATGAGAGACTTGATGCTGTAAAAAATGGGGGAACAGATAATGGTCTGATTGCTCTCTATTTTCAGTATGGCCGGTATCTCCTTATGGGTTCATCGGGAAATCCTGCTTTACTCCCGGCCAATCTGCAGGGCATCTGGAACAAGGATATGAATGCTGCATGGAATTCAGACTTTCATACAAATATCAACCTTCAGATGAATTACTGGCCTGCTGAGGTATGCAATCTTACCGAGACCACCGAAGCTCTGACCTCTTTCATGGAGAAACTGGTTGTACCGGGAACGATTACGGCGAAAGAGATGTACGGTACAGATGGATGGACTTTCCATCATCTAACCGATCCATTCGGCCGTACAGGTGTTGCAGATGGTGTCTGGGGCATAACACCATTGAACGGGCCATGGATGACTTTCCCTCTCTATGAGCATTTTCTCTATACCCGCGATACTGTATATCTCAGAAATCGCGCATATCCGTTGATGAAAGGATCTGCTGAGTTTGTACTTGGATTTCTTGTCGAATCACCGGAGGGATACCTTGTTACAAATCCGTCCCACTCTCCGGAGAATAACTTCAAAGACACTAAAACAGGAGAAATATCTGCACTTACTTACGCAGCTACAATTGATATTGAGATAATAAACGCCCTGTTTGATTATTGTATCGAAGCTTCATCAATACTTGGCATCGACCGTGATTTTGCTTTGCAGCTTGACGATGCGAAAAAAAGGCTTCCCCCTATTAAGATCAATTCAAAAGGAGTGATACAGGAGTGGATTAATGACTATGATGAACCAGAACCCGGACACCGTCACATGTCGCACCTGCTTGGTCTCTACCCGCTTGCGCAGTTTACTCCGGAAACTCCTGACTTATTCGGTGCAGCAGAAGCCACAATTGAACGAAGGCTTTCATTCGGAGGTGGTCAGACAGGCTGGAGCAAAGCCTGGATGATCAGCTTTTTTGCACGTCTTCAGAATGGAGAAAAAGCATATGAAAACGTCATGGATCTGCTTCGGAAATGTACCCTGCCGAATCTGTTCGACACTCATCCGCCATTCCAGATCGATGGTAATTTCGGAGGAACGGCAGGGATTGCTGAAATGCTGATTCAGTCACATAATGGCGTTATACATCTGCTCCCTGCATTACCTTCAGCCTGGGGCACTGGTGAAGTTAAGGGTTTGTGTGCCAGGGGTGGATTTGTTTTAGATATGAAATGGAGTAATTGTAATCTTGAAAAAGTTAAGGTTTATTCAGAAAAAGGAGGCAGAGGCAAAGTAATTTATAAAGAGAACGAGCAGGAGATTAATCTTGCTGCAGGAAAAACGGTGAATCTGAAATTCTGAAGCTTATTTCTTATTTTTACACCCGACATACAGGATTCATGAAGATTATCATAGTTGGTACAGCATATCCGTACAGAGGCGGCCTGGCAGCTTATAATGAGAGGCTTGCCAGAGAGTTTGTCACGGAGGGTCATGAGGTTACTATTATGACCTTCTCTCTGCAATATCCCTCTTTCCTTTTCCCCGGAAAGTCCCAGTATCTCGATGGAAAAGCTCCTGAGGGGCTGGATATCTACCGAAAAGTCAATTCAATAAATCCTGTTAACTGGCTTGTTACCGGAAACATGATCAGAAAAGAAAAGCCTGACATCCTTATTTTTAAGTACTGGCTTCCATTTATGGCGCCATGTTTTGGAACTGTAGCCAAGTTAGCCCGGCAGAATAAACATACGATGGTGATAAGCATCTTCGACAATGTCATACCTCACGAGAAAAGAGCCGGAGATAAGCTGCTTACAAAATATTTTACCTCATCGATCGATGGAGCAATAGCAATGTCAGCCTCGGTTCTAAAAGACCTGTCACAATTAAGGAACAACTTACCAGCCCGGATTAATCCGCATCCTCTCTTTGATAATTTCGGACCCTCTGTTGACAGGGAGACAGCACTCGGAACACTGGGACTTGATCCCTTATATAAATATCTTCTGTTTTTTGGTTTTATCAGGAAGTATAAAGGACTTGATCTTCTTATTGAAGCTTTTGCTGCTGAACGTTTGAGGAATAAAGGGCTTAAACTGATCATTGCCGGTGAATTCTATGAGGATGATGCACCATACAGGGAGCAGGTAAATAAGTATCAGCTTGAAAATGATATAGTATTCTTTGACAGGTTCATCAATGATAATGAAGTTGCCTATTTTTTCAGTATTGCTGACCTTGTGGTTCAACCTTACAGAAGCGCAACTCAAAGTGGTGTAACGCAGATCGCCTATCATTTTGAGAAGCCTATGCTTGTAACGGATGTAGGCGGGCTGAAAGAGATAGTGCCTCACAATAAATGCGGTTACGTGGTTAATCCTGATCCATCGGCTATTGCTGATGCCATCTCTGATTATTTCTTCAATAACAGGAAGGTAGCCTTTACAAAAAATGTGAAAGAGGAAAAGACGAAGTATTCATGGAAACAGATGACTGCTTCAATCACCGAAGTATATAATAATTGTATAAAAAATGATAATAAGAAGTAAAGCCCCGTTACGACTGGGACTTGCCGGCGGAGGAACTGATGTTTCACCCTATTCTGAGCTCTACGGAGGGGCAGTACTTAATGCAACTATCGATCAGTACGCCTATTGCACCATCGAAGAGACAAACACCGGCTCAATCATTCTCCAGGCTGATGACCTTAACCAGAAGCTTAAATATAAGTCAGAACCCGTATTGCCGGTCGATGGACATCTCGATCTACATAAAGGTGTATATAACAGGGTGATGCAGCAATTCAGAATCAAAAAAGCTCTGTCATTCAGAATGAGTACTTCGTGTGATGTACCAGCCGGAAGCGGACTGGGTACATCTTCAACAATGGTTGTGGCTATACTGAAGGCTTTCACCGAGTGGCTGAACCTTCCGCTCGGGGATTATGATACGGCGCGTCTGGCATACCAGATAGAAAGGATTGATCTGGGCCTTAGTGGCGGAAAGCAGGATCAGTATGCAGCAACATTCGGTGGCTTTAACTTTATCGAGTTCAATGACAATGACAGGGTGATAGTGAATCCTCTCAGAATAAAACGCTGGATAATCGATGAACTGGAGGTATCCATGGTGCTGTTCTATACAGGCAACTCAAGGTCGTCGGATAAGATTATCAGGGAACAGCAAAAGAACACACTGGAAGGAAAAAAACTTCCGGTTGAGGCAACACACAGCATAAAAAGGAATTCATATGTCATGAAGGACCTTCTGCTTAAAGGGGAAATTGTTCAGTTCTCTAAGGCACTTGGAAAAGAGTGGGAGAATAAGAAAATGATGGCTTCATCCATTACAACAAGAAATATTGACAAAATATACGAAGCAGCAATCGGAGCAGGAGCATATGGAGGAAAAGTATCCGGAGCCGGCGGTGGGGGATTTATGATTTTCACCGTGGACCCTGTTAAGAAAAATTACCTGATAAATACATTAGGCCAGTTCAATGGCAGGGTGATGAATTTCCATTTCAGCGATAACGGATGCCAGAGCTGGAAGATCAATACTAATGAATAATCACAGAGATATGAAGAATTACATTCGTACCCAGATTCTGAGCTCGGTTAAAACTGCAGAGATGATAGCCGGCTCCCCGGAGATACTGTCCGTTATTAATGATGCAGCAAGAGCTGTTATTCTTTCATTCAGAAACCATGGGAAAGTGATGCTGGCAGGAAATGGAGGCAGTGCAGCTGATTCACAGCACATTGCCGCTGAATTTGTTAACCGTTTCTACTTTGATCGCGACGGATTACCTGCAATTGCACTAACGACCGATACATCAGTTCTGACTGCTATCGGCAATGATTACGGTTTCGACAGGGTATTTGCAAGACAGGTGAAAACTCTGGGAAATCAGGGTGATGTTTTTATTGCATTTTCTACTTCAGGAACCTCCGTGAATATAATTGAGGCATTAAAGGAGTGCAGGTTGAAAGATATTAGATCAATAGGTTTTACAGGCTCTTCTGGAGGAAAAATGATTGATCTTTGCGATATCCTTGTTAAGGTTCCTTCGGAAGAGACTCCGCGTATACAGGAGATGCATATTCTCATCGGGCATATCATATGCTCAATAGTGGAGGAGGCCATTTTTAAAAACCAGGGACAGGATAATTGATGGAAGCTATAATCCTTGCAGGCGGCATGGGAACCAGGCTGCGCGATACAATTTCCGATCTTCCTAAGCCGATGGCTCCGGTAAACGGTAAACCATTTCTATTTTATGTTCTTAACTGGCTTAAGGATTATGATATAGAAAGGATCATATTATCAACAGGTTACAGATCAGAATCAATAAGTGATTATTTCGGTGGATACTTCAGCGGATTACCTCTGGAATATGTTGTAGAACATAAACCTCTCGGTACAGGGGGAGCAATCAGATTTGCAATGCAAAAGAGTTATCAGGATAATGTTCTGGTCCTGAATGGCGATACATGGTTCCCGGTGAAGCTTGACAGGTTCTTTTTGTTTCATAACCGTATGAAAAATCAGTTTTCAATTGGTCTGAAACACATGAAGGATTTCTCCCGTTACGGAAGTGTTGAGTGTGCAGGGGACACAGTAATCAGGTTTAAAGAAAAAAAATTCTGTGCAGAGGGATTGATAAACGGAGGCTTGTATATAATCAACAAAGCTTTTTTAGAATCCATGCAACTGCCTGAAGTATTTTCAATCGAGGCAGATGTAATTGAAAAACTGGCCGGAACATCACACTTAAAATGCATGATCTTCGATGAACCTTTCATAGATATCGGAATTCCTGAAGATTATAAGAGAGCAGGAATGTTTCTTAAAGGGGATTAATAGCGTAAAAAGTATGAATAAAGCCCTGTTTATTGACCGTGACGGTGTTATCAATATTGACAAGGTACATGTCTCCGAAATAGCACGGTTTGAATTTACTGACGGTATTTTTGACCTTTGCAGGCGATATACTGATGCAGGATACAGGATAATTGTAATTACTAACCAGGCAGGAATAGCGAAGGGATTATATACTGAGCATGATTTTCTGGTACTTACCAGATGGATGATTGATGAGTTTAAGTCTCAGGGTATTGAAATTGACGAGGTGTATCATTGTCCGCATCATCCTTATTTCACAGGCAGATGCAACTGCCGGAAACCTGAACCGGGGATGATCCTTAAAGCAACAGAGGAATTCGGACTGGACATATCATGCTGTGTACTTATAGGAGATAAGGAGAGTGACCTGGAATCCGGAAGGAGAGCAGGAATTCCTGAAGCAAACAGGTTTCTTTTAAAAGGTTCTCCTAAAGATAATTTGCTTATACTTCCCGGAGTATAATAATCCTTCAGATATTAATCCTGTCTTTTAAAAGGTAATTGTTTCTCTCTGAAGAATTCCTGTTGAGAAGTTCTCCGAGAAAACCAGTCATAAAGAGCAAAGTTCCAATAACCATTACGGTAAGTGCGATAAAAAAATACGGACTGTCAGTAACCAGAGGGACCCTGAGGTTCTGATTTATAAATACAAGTTTTCTTATACCCAGGTATCCTGCCATCACAAAACCGGTAATGAACATTATGGTGCCAAGGAAGCCGAAAAGATGCATTGGATTCTTTCCAAAACGGGTTATAAAACCAATTGTCAGAAGGTCGAGATAACCTTTTATGAATCTGTCTAATCCGTATTTCGTTACTCCATATTTCCTGGCACTGTGCTGCACAACCTTTTCCCCGATTTTTTTGAAGCCTGCCTCTTTCGCCAGCATCGGAATATACCTGTGCATTTCACCATAAATCTCAATACTCTTAACCACCTCGTTACGGTAAGCTTTCAGTCCGCAGTTAAAGTCGTGAAGCTTAATTCCTGATGCCCAGCGGGCGGTAAGGTTATAGAATCTGCTGGTTGTTCGTTTTATGAATGGATCGAACCTCTTCTTTTTCCACCCTGATACAATGTCAAATCCATCTTCCCTGATCATTCTTACAAGGTCAGGTATTTCATCAGGACTATCCTGAAGATCCGAATCCATAGTTATTACAACGTCACCTGTTGCATTGGTGAAACCGGTATGAAGAGCTGCTGCTTTTCCGTAATTACGCCTGAACCGGAAACCTTTTACAAAGTTGTCTTTCTCCGACTGCAGGTATATCTTTTGCCATGATGAGTCAGAACTACCGTCATCAATAAAGATAATTTCATATGAGAGGCTGCCTGATATACATACTCTTTTTATCCATTCAGCCAGTTCCTGAATTGACTCTTCCTCATTGTAAACAGGTATAACTAAAGTAAGATCCATTAAATGCTGAAATACTAGTTGGCCGGAGTGTCAACAAGAGGATTACCCTCTTTCTTGATGAAAATACTTACAATAAGAGAAAGAATTGTTCCCCAGAACATACTGCCCAGGATACTGAAAGGCGCCAATATCTCAGGTTTCATAATTTTCCTCTGTATAGCCATGCCCACATCTACCGCCTCTTGGGGAGCACCTTTTTCCAGCATTTTTTCCTCGAGGAATGCAAGCTGTTTGTCAGTCAGACCGGAGTCAATCACAGTATAGAGGATATAAGTAAATATTGCACCGATTATTGCACTGTAAAGAAAGATTATCACTCCGGCTCCAACAGACTGGCCGTATGTTATCTGTCCATGCATGAAATTATCACGGTATGATTTAAGAAGGAAATAGAGCAAGGCAATCTGAAGAACCATGAACACATAACCCTGAACCTGGTTAAAGGTAAGGTCGAGAAAATACATAACAAGAGAGTAAACCACTCCCGTAAGACCTAAGATCAGCCCATTTGTTAAATTGGCTTTCCAGACATTGACTTTTTCTTCCATGTTGTATAGGTTTAGATTGTTTTGGGATATTAAAGCTTAACAACAAATATAATGTAAAAAATAGAAATGATAATAGTACAGCTAAAATGAGACAATAATTTTGCACCTGGCTTAAATTATAGTATTTTTGTGCGGGGTAAGTCTTATACGACCAGCTCCTGCTGAACTCCCCCAGGATCGGAAGGTAGCAAGGGTAGGCAGTTGTAGCGGTGCGATATAAGGGGCTTACCCTTTTTTTTTACCGATATGCTGATTAAAATATACAATGAAAATCCCAATCATAAATCTATCAGGAGGGTAGCTGAACTTCTTGAAGCCGGAGGTATTATCATTTATCCAACCGATACAGTTTATGCGATGGGTTGTGACATCAGGGCAAAAAAGGCTATAGAGAAAATTGCCAGATTCAAGGGATTGAATCCTAAAAATCCGGATCTCTCACTTATCTTCCATGATATGAGCCAGTTGTCAGAGTACACAATTATCAGGGATAATACAGTCTTTAAGCTTCTTAAAAGGAATCTTCCAGGGCCATTCACATTTATAGTGCCGGCTAACAGCCAGATTCCAGGACTGTTCAGAAATAAGAAAAAGACTGTAGGTATCAGGATCCCTAAGAACAATGTTGTACTGGAACTCGTAAGGGAACTGGGATACCCGATCGTAACCACTTCAATACACGATCCTGATGAGCTTATTGAGTATACCACCGATCCTGAATTTATTTTCGAAAAGTACCGCGACTTTGCCGATGCAGTTATTGATGGAGGGTATGGTCATAATGAACCATCCACAATTGTTGATTGCACCGGCGATGAAATTGTAATCGTCAGGCAGGGGCTTGGAATAGTTGAGTGGTGAAATCAGATCAGTGCCTGTAAAAACTTTTGCTGAAAAACATCAGAATGGTCAGCAGTTCAAGCCTGCCTGTAAGCATCAATCCTGTCAGAAAATATTTTCCTGCCACCGGTAGTGAAGAATAATTTGTTAAAGGCCCGAACTCACCCAGCCCCGGACCAATATTTGCAAGCATTGATGCAGATGTACTGAAGGAGGTTACAAGATCATACCCCATTAAAGAAATGATGAAAGCACTTGAACAAATGATTATGAAATATAAAGTAATAAAGACCAGCAGATAATAGATATTGTTCTGTGTAATAATATGTTCATCAATACGAACAGGGATCAATGCATTCGGATGTATCAGTCTCTGAAATTCTTTCCGGTTATTTATTGTTATAAGCAGGAGCCTGATGATTTTTAAACCGCCACTTGTCGATCCTGTTGTACCTCCTGTGAACATCAGTATAAACAGAAGCACGATCATAATATCTCCCCACTGGTTAAAATTTAGAGAGTAATAGCCTGTAGTAGTGATAATTGAGATTATATTAAATGCGCTTTCCAGAATAGCTTTTCCTGGTTTAAACCCCTCAGTCAGAATAAGTAGAAATGCTGCCAGAATGACAAATCCAATGCATAGAAGGGAGTAAAATACAAATTCGTTATTGCCGGTAATCTTCTTAAAATTTCCTTTAATTGCAAAGTAGATGATTGGCAGGTTTACTCCTGCCAGGAACATGAAAAGCGTAAGAATGATCTTTATAACGGGAGACGGGAATGCAGTCATCCCAAAATTGCGGGTTGAAAAACCTCCGGTAGATAATGTTGAAAATGAATGACATACTGCATCAAATACCGGCATGCCGGCAATAAACAGGAGAAGTACTTCTGCAGCGGTAAGCAGGATGTAAATCATAATGAGCCTTTTAGCTGCCTCAACAAACCGTACCTGTATCCTGTCTGACAGTTGCCCCGAGAATTCAGTTGCCGAGAGCTGGATGTTTACTGATTTGACGATGGGAAACAGAGAAAGGGAGATAAAAATTATTCCAATTCCACCGATCCACTGGGTAAGGCTTCTCCATAAAAGGATTACCTGTGGGAGTGATTCAATCTCAGTTAAGATTGTAGCCCCTGTTGTTGTAAAGCCGGACATTGATTCAAAGAAGGCATCTGTGAAATTATTTATTGAACCGCTGAAGAGGAATGGCAATGTACCGAAGAAGCTGAAAATGATCCATGTAGCTGTGACAATTATATAACCTTCCCTGTTACCGTAAACCTTTTCATCAGTATGAAGAGGAGTTAATGAGATAATACCTGTTACTGTAGTAATAATTGCAGAGTACAGAAATGCAGATGCTGAACCATCTTTCAGAAGAACTGAAATGCCTGAGCAAAGCAGCATAAACAACCCCTCAACAATGAGCACCGGACTTAATACCCTGGCTATTATCCTGAAGTTGACCATATAAATCAGGTGAAGAATTTATTCAGCTTCTCATATGCTGTGGGAAGTGTGAACACAACAACCTTATCATTGGCATTTATAATTGTATCTCCTGTAGCAATATATGGTATTCCGTCTCTCAATCCACCTCCAACTATGGCGTCCTTTGGGAAATCAATGCTTCTTAAAGTCCCTTTGGTAATTCTGGAGTTTTCCGGTACAATCAGTTCAAGAACTTCTGCATCAGTACCGGCCATGTATTTTACCTGTGTGATGATAGGGCTGACAGTGTGCCGGAATATCCTGCTTGCAGCTGAAATCTTTTTATTGATAATGGTGTCGATACCGCTGTTCTCGGCAAGATTTATATACTCCATGTTCTCCACTTCGGCAAAAGTCTTTTTTACACCGAACTTTTTTGCCAGCAGGCATGAAAGTATGTTGGTTTCAGAATTGCCTGTTACGGCAACAAAGGCATCCATCTTGCTGATACCTTCCTGTTCCAGCAGGTCAACATTTCGTCCATCCCCGTTAATTATAAGTGTGTTATCGAGTATCTCGGCAAGATCCTCACACTTTTTAGGGTCTGAATCAATCAATTTGACTTCACATGTTTTTTGCATATGAAGGGCTATATGCTTTCCTATCCTGCTGCCACCCAGGATCATGATGTTTTTTGCTTCAAAGTTCTTTTTACCTGAAGTCTTCATCATCTCAGTCATACCTTCATTGGTAGAGATCACATAAACTGAGTCAGCAAGCTGGAAATGTTCATTTCCCCGCGGAATAATAGTTTTTCCTTCCCTCTTGATAGCAACAGCCCTGTATTTATCAGTTCTGTTACTCATTGCAATCTCCTGCAGGCTTTTATTGATTATCGGTGCATCTTCATCAAGTTTCTGGACATACATAGCAAGTTTCCCTCCACAGAATTCCATGAAATCTGAAGCGCCTGTTTCATGCAGAAGTCCGAGTACCTCTCTGGCAGCAATAAGTTCAGGGTAGATCAGTGAGTCAATACCTATCGATTTGAAAAAATCAAGGATGGATGATTCAAGAAAGTCAAGATTGTCAATTCTGGCTATTGTTTTGATTGCACCAAAGCGCTTAGCCATGATGGAAGAGATAATATTTGTATCCTCCGATTGGGTTACAGCAATGAAAAGATCAGTCTTTTTAATAAGAGTGTCTCTTAGTAAGCTTACCGAAGTTGCCGAACCTTCATGAGTCAGAATATCAAGCGAATTGTCAATCGGTCTTAGCTTTACCTCCGCAGGATCTATAAGAACAATTTCATGATTTTCATTCGCCAACATCTTTGCCAGATGTGTCCCAACTTCACCGGCCCCTGCAATAACTATTCTCATAAGAATTTATTTGAAAAAAACATGCTAAATTACGACATAAATTGTGTAATGTTCTAACTTTCCCCGACTTTTTTACATCCCTTCACAAGCTCATAATGAATGCTCCTGATTTCCGTACATTAAATGGAGTCTTATTAAAGAGAAATGAAAATTCATCGGACAAACTGAAACCAGAGGCGGTTTCTGATGATAATATTAACATCTCCGGATATTTGTGCAGTCCGGAGCAATCTTTTATCAGAGGCCTGGGCCCCGTTAAGATTACAATTTCGGGAGAAACAGATGACAATAGTTTACTTCCAACAGATCCACTGATCAAAATTCTCCTGCCGGAAATCTCTATGCAGGTTGTTTCATTCGCAGGAAGTGTCTTTTCAACCTTCAGACTGAGCGTTGAGATATGACGCATTACTTCATCTGGCATATTTGCTTCTGTTGAATAAAGATTCAGAATTTTTCCGGTTCGGATTCCGACTACTGTTGCTCCGGGTGAATTGTAAACAATAAGTTCGTTGGTTCTCCTTACAGAAATATCTCTTAATGATGTCACAAGTGCTGACATAAGTACTAAAGTCAGCAGGTATTTTACCAGTCTTAATTGATTATTAATTAAGATATAACATAGAATTGTAATAATTAATGTTAAAAGAATACATTCAATTACAGGCATGCCAATACCCCCGATTGTGGAACCCGGAAGCGATGCAGCTGTTTCAGTTAGAAATTCTGTGATGCTTGTCAGATAATTGAGAGTTGTTCCAAGAAATCCTGAAAGGAAGACCAGAGGATATAACAGAGGGATCATGCATCCCGTAATGATAATCAGTGATGAAAGAGGAACAATTATTACATTTGTGATAAGGAAATAAGCCGGAAACCTGTTGAACAGCATTACTGTCAGAGGAAAAGTACCCGCCTGTGCTACAAAGGCCACCACAACAGACTGCCATACCTTATCAGCCAGCCAGTTTTTCAATTGAAGCCTTATGTATAAGTTCCTGTAAAATGCTATTATAAAGATCACAGCGGAGTAAGAGAGGAGAAAGCCTGTATCGAAAATAACAGAGGGCCTTATCAGAATTAGAACAAATGCCGACGACAGAACAGAATTCAGGGAGTTTGCCGGTCTTTTCATAAGCGATCCTGCCTGGATAAATGAGAACATAAGGGTTGCTCTCATTACAGATGGAGTTAACCCTGTGACAAATGCAAATGCCCATAATATGGAAATTGCTAAAATGATCCTGAGGATGTTGAATCGCCTCTTCAGAAAAAACAGGATGTTAAAAACGAACAGGCTCAATACCATTGCATGCAAACCCGATACTGCCATAATATGCATTACTCCGGCTTTCCTGAAATTCTCTTTCTGTTCCGGTTCAAGCATGGTCTTCTCACCCACGGTCATGGCTGCCACCAGTGCCAGGTTTCTGCCGGTTATTCCTCTGTTCCTGTACATTTCAATAATTCTCTCTCTGATGATCAGAGCCCTGTGTACAATTCTTCTGTTTTCAGGGACTATACGACCCAGTATATCATGCTTACTGATAAATGACATGAACTTAATCCCATGATTTTCCATATAGGATCTGTAATCAAATTCACATGGATTTCCCCTGGCTGTTATTACGGCTGGAATACATACTATTTTAAGAATATCGCCCGGTAAAAGATCTGTGACAGACGAATCTTTTCGTATATATAACAGCATTGAACCTGCTATTCTTTTTATTCCATCACTATCAGAAACTGCGGCAAGTCTGACTTTCACCCGATAGCTGTTTTCCCTTTCTTCAGGAAAATCAGAGACTGTACAAATGATCTTGCTTTTCTTCTGCTCAAGTATTGTAATCCGGTTCTTTTCATGTGAGTACATCAGATGTCCGCACAGTATAAGTGCCAGCGTCATAATGAAGCCAAATAATATATTCATCCGGCTTCTGTTGAAATATATTGAAAACAGGAAAGAAGCTGCAATAAGCACGGATGCAGTTAACAGGAATATGGGACCAGGTTCCGTATAAAGGTTTGATATTATTCCGGCACATAAGGGAATAATAATCCTGAGAAACGGGATTTCTTTATGTAGCACAGTCCGCAGCGGTTGAGACTGTATAAAGATATGAAATATTCGGTAGTTATGAACGGTCGCGACCGTTCATTTATTTTTCCGGACGGGAAGAATTGTCTTATAATCTACCTCAAAAACTCCTTTGCTTATGGCATTCAGTTTGCCTTTCAGAAGTCTTTTCCTTAATGGTCCGACTCTGTCTGTAAACATTACACCATCAAGGTGGTCATACTCGTGAAGAATGACTCTGGCCTTGTAACCTTCATAGGTTTCTTCGTGGTATTCCCAGTCCTGGTCGTAATACTCTATTTTTATATGTGATTGACGATTAACTTCTTCTCTTAAGTTAGGTATACTGAGACAACCTTCGGTCATGGGTAACAGCTCTCCGCTTCTTTCGGTTATATGTGCATTGATGAAAGCCTTCCTGAAATCAGCCATAGATGGATCATCCTCAGCGGCAGGGCCGCCATCAATAACAAATATTCTGACCGATTTTCCAATCTGAGGTGCTGCAAGTCCAATACCTTCAGCATGATACATTGTCTCGAAAAGATCATCGATAAGCTGATGCAGACCCGGATAGTCTTTATCAACATCTTCTGCAATTTTCCTTAAAACCGGATGGCCATATACAACAATAGGGTAAATCATACTTATTTATAACTTTTCATGTTCGACCTGATGTCAAGGTAAGACTGCAAAATGATAGAGGCACTTATCCTGTCAACCATAGCTTTATCCTTTCTGTTTTCTTTTTTAACTCCCCCGTCTATCATGCTTCTGAAAGCCAATTGAGAGGTAAATCTCTCATCGGCTAAATGTACCTGTATTTCAGGATAACTTTTTTTCAGTTTTTTGATGAAGGGATCAATATATTTAACAGATTCACTTGGCTGGTTGTTCATTTGCCGGGGATATCCGATCACAAATTCATCTACACTTTCAGTTTTAAGATAATCTTTAATGAAAGTGTCAAATTCTGCGGGAGTTATTGTGGTAAGAGGGGAAGCAAACATCTGAAGGGGATCGGTAATTGCAATTCCGATCCTTCTTTTACCGTAATCTATTCCTATAATTCTTCCCATGGTAATTTTACGGCTGCAAAAGTAACAAAAAGTCTTTAATGTCTGAAATTTCATGATTGCACTACAGGGTCAACGCACGAAGAAATTAAAAATTGACAGACTATTAACAAATCAGGAGGGCTTTTTAACGGTTATTTTAGATAGAAATAATTTTTATGTGGTTATTAACAATATGGCTCTATAATAT
>Ga0209212_1000580_pt1 | contig 69724 bp, 58 predicted proteins | sample RifGroC2_FD_183996 | JGI IMG/M metagenome (GOLD analysis project Ga0209212, IMG submission 183996) | Groundwater microbial communities from Rifle, Colorado, USA - Groundwater C2 (SPAdes) (version 2) | ecosystem: Environmental > Aquatic > Deep subsurface > Groundwater | place: Rifle, Colorado...
TACCTGGACAAAACACAGGTCGAGGAATTCGACTACAAATTACGCTAAGGGCACCGCGTGTCCACGATGTCATGGCACAGAAATCTGTCCACGATGTCGTGGCACTTGTCACCTAGCCCCTAGCCCCTGTTTTTACCTAACCCAGTCGTCGTCCTCCTCGACCGGTGCGAAGCCGCGGCGCATGGTGTTCTCGGTGACGACGCGCGGATCCATGAACTGCAGCAGGTAGTCGGGGCCGCCAGCCTTGCTGCCGACACCGGACATCCGGGATCCGCCGAAGGGTTGGCGCCCGACCAGGGCCCCGGTGTTGTTGCGGTTCAGGTAGAGGTTGCCGACCCGGAACTCCCTGCGCGCCTGCTGCAGATGCTCCGGGCTTCGCGAAAAGACGCCGCCGGTCAGGGCGAACTTGGTGGAATTGGCCCAGGCGAGGGCCTGGTCGAAGTCCTTGGCGCGCATTACCGCCAGGACCGGGCCGAAGATCTCCTCCTGCGCGATCCGGTGCCCGGGGTTGATGCCGCCGATGATGGTCATCGGCACGAAATACCCGGCGCCGCTTGGGACCTGGCTCTCGTAGAGAAGCTCCCCTTCCCTCTTTCCGATCTCCACGTATTCCATGATGGACTTTTGCGCCTTTTGGTCGGCAACGGCCCCCATGTAGTTGGCCGGGTCCTCGGAGGGGCCGACCTTGGTCGCCTGTGCCATGGCTACCAGTCGCTCCACGAACTTGTCGTACACCGCGTCGAGCACGATGACGCGGGAACAGGCGGAGCACTTCTGCCCCTGAAATCCGAAGGCGGAGTAGAGGACGTGCGGCACCGCCTCGTCCAGATCGGCATCGTCGTCGATGATGATGGCGTTCTTGCCTCCCATCTCGCAGACGACCTTCTTGACCTGCTCCTGACCGGGGTGGACCTTGGCCGCCCGCTCGATGATGCGCAGGCCGACCTCCATCGAGCCGGTGAAGGCGATCAGGCTTACTTCCGGGCTGTCCACCAGGTAATCCCCCATGACGCTGCCGCGCCCCGGGGTGTAGTTGAAGACCCCTGACGGCAGCCCCGCCTCGCGGAACAGCTCCACGATGTGCCAGCCGATCACCGGGGTTAGACCCGAGGGCTTGAAGACCACGCAGTTTCCCGCCACGATGGCGGCCGACACCATGCCGAGGCTGATGGCGAGCGGGAAGTTCCAGGGAGAGATGACCGCCGCGACCCCCTTGGGCTCGTAGAGATAGTGGTTCAGTTCACCCGGTGCCTGGCCGATCCTGCGCGGCTTAGCCAGGGTAGCCATCTCGCGGGCGTAGTACTCCAGGAAATCGATCGCCTCGGTGACGTCGCCGTAAGCCTGATCCCACTGCTTGCCGATCTCCAGCACCTGCCAGGCAGAGAGTTCGAAAGCCCTCTTGCGGGCGATGGCGGCCGCCTTCAAAAGATATTCGGCGCGCAGCTTCGGGTCGGTAGCGCGCCAGGCCGGGAAGGCGGCTTTGGCTGCGGAGATTGCCTCGCCCACCTCCTTGGTGCCGGCCTGACAGACGACGCCGACCACCTCAGCGGGGTTGGTCGGGTTGACCGATGCAATGGTCTCCGAAGTATCAACTTCCCGGCCGTTGATAAAAAGTGGATAGCTGCGCCCCAGCTGCTTGCGCACCTCGGCGATCTGCTTCGGGAATTCGGCGCGCTGCTCTGCCCGGGCGAAATCGACCATCGGCTCGTTGTCGAAACGGCTCAGGGCTCCCGGACCTCTCTGCTCCGGTTTCTGTTTCAAAACGCGCGCCGCGCGCTGGTGCTCGGCGGTTACCTCCGGGTCCTCAAGGAGCTTCTCGATCTGGGCCTGCTCCGCAAAGGTTTGGCGCAGGAACGACTCGTTAGCCGTGTTCTCCAGAAGGCGCCGCACCAGGTACCCCATCCCCGGCACCATGTTGCCGTAGGGGCAGTAGAGGCGGATGCGGCCGGCCACCTTCAGTATCCCTTTGCGGACCGGCTCCGCCATGCCGTAGAGCACCTGGAACTCGTAGCGCTCGTCCGGTACGTTCAGATGGCGTGCCAGCTCCATCACCGCGGAAATGGACCGGATGTTGTGCGAGGCGCAGGCGAAATGGCAGATATCGTGGCTTTCCAGGATCATCCCCGACTGCCGCTCGAAAGCCGCATCCGACTCCGCCTTGATGGTCCAGACCGGAATCTCCCAGCCGTTCTGCTTGGCCTTCACCGTCTCATAATCCCAGTAAGCCCCCTTCACCAGGCGGATGGAGATCTGCACCCGGTTTTGCCTGGCCCAGGCGAGGAGATCGGCCAGATCCTGGTCGGTATCCTTCAGGTAGGCCTGGAGCACGAGGCCCAGATGCGGGTAGTCGCGGTACTCAAGCTTCAGCCTGCGATAGACCTCCATGGTGATCTCCTTGTGCCGGTAGCTCTCCATGTCGATGCACAGGAAGCCGTTCAGTTCGACCACCTTCTGGGTGATGCGGCGCACGCGGTTCAGGATCGCCGTCACCGATCCCTCGAAATCCTGCGGGTTGGCCAGGCAATAGAGCGCCGTCGGCTTCACGGCGACGTTCACCTTGGGCGCGTGCCCCCAGTCGAGGTTGGTATCCCCCCCCTTGCCTGGTAGCGCCTTCCAGTCACGGTACTCCTTCTTGAGCGAATCAAGGAGTTCCAGGTAGGTGTTCATGTAGATGTCGGCTTCCGCCTCGGAGAGCGTCGCCTCGCCGAGCACGTCGACCACGAAGCCGAAGCCGTCCTGTCTCAGGCGCTCCATGCTCTTGATCGCCTCCATGCTATTCTCGCCGACGATGAACTGACGGGCCATCTCCTGAATGTTCGTGGTGAGCACCTTGTTCAGGAGCGCGCCGCCGAAGGAGCCCAGCATGCCCGCCACCTTGGCGCCGGTGGAGAGGACCGGAGGCATATCCTTCTCCTCCCCGAAATATTCCCGGATATGATCCGCCAGAAGCTTGCCGGTGGTAAGCGACGGGAAGACGTCGACGAAGCGGAACATCTGGATCTTGAAGGTTTCGTTCTTCATGCTCCAATCCATCACCTTTCCCATCCAGGCGCCTTTATTGAAGAGGGAGGGCTTTTCGCCGGAGATGGTGGAGAAGAGCTCCTTACCTCGTGCCATGACTCGACTGTTCAGTTCGATGTTGTTCATCCAAAGCTCCTTATCCTCATTATTTCCGGGCTGTATAATGATAAACCGGGATGGACAGGAGCACAAGACATGCCGGGTCCGGCGCCTCAGGGAAAACGGAAGAGGGAAGGTCAGGGGTGATCTGATGCTCGGGGCGAGAGGACACCGGTAGTGTAGATAATTGACGGCCGGAAGGGAATGTGGTAGACAGGGGTATAGCGTTATCAATAGCACTATCAACAACATGGTTTAAGTGGAGACAATAATGTCATCTATCAGCGCGAACGACCTGAAGACCCGCGGCATATCTGCAATCGAAGCCGCCCTGGCCAACGACTCCGAAGCACTTATCTCGGTACGTGGCAAGAATCGTTTCGTGGTTATGCCACTTGAGCAGTTCCAGTATCTCCGCGAATGCGAACTTGAAGCAGCCTTAGCCCAAACTAAAGCAGATCTTGCTGAAGGTCGTTTTGTTAAATCATCTCCGGAAGAACACCTTGAAAGGTTGAAATCCGGTGGCGACGCATGAGCTACCAGTTGGTCTTCACCGAGCAGTACGTGAAACGTGCGAAACGGTTTCTGAAGCGCCACCCGGACCTTGCATCGCACTACCTTAAAACGCTAAGGCTTCTGGAAGCAAACCCATTTCACCCATCACTCAGGCTGCATCGGCTATCGGGTAGGCTTGACGGCCTATATTCTGTTTCCATTACCCTGTCATACCGATTAACACTGGAATTTCTTATTAAAGGCGAAGAAATAGTACCAGTTGACGTGGGAGATCATGACGCCGTTTATTGATATCATGGTCTGCCACAAGCCGTTTGACTCCCTATACCCCCTTTTCCGATGCCTCGCGATTGCATGTCGGGTTACGCCCTCCGGGCTAACCCGACCTACATCTGTCCCTTGGGATCATGCGCAGGAAGCGCCGAGATAGGCGTGGGTCGATGGGCGAGATGTAGACGCTACTCCCCTAGATATGCCCTTCTCACCTCGGGGTTCGAGGCGAGTTCCCCGGCGTCTCCGTGCAGCACCACTTCGCCCGTCTCAAGCACGTAGGCCCGGTGCGCAATGGAGAGCGCCATGTTGGCGTTCTGCTCGACCAGCAAGATGGTGGTGCCGCTCCTGTTGATCTCCTGGATGATCTCGAAGATCTGCTCGACCAGCATAGGGGCGAGTCCCATGGAAGGCTCGTCCAAAAGGAGCAGTTTCGGGCGCGACATCAGGGCGCGACCGATGGCGAGCATCTGCTGCTCTCCGCCGGAAAGGGTCTTGCCAGGCTGCTTCCTCCGCTCGCTCAGGCGCGGGAAACGCTGGAAGATCTTCTCCAAGTCGGAGCCGACCTCGTTGTCGGTCCTCGTGTAGGCGCCCATCTCGAGGTTTTCCAGGACGCTCATCCTGGCAAAGACGCGGCGCCCCTCTGGTACCTGCGAGATCCCCAGCTTCACGATGTCGTGAGGGGGGAGCCTGGTGACGTCCTTTCCCTGGTAGATGATGCGTCCCGCCACCGAGGGGACGATGTTGGAGATGGTATTCAGGATGGTGGTTTTACCTGCGCCGTTGGCGCCGATCAGCGCCACGATCTCGCCCCGGGTGATCTGGAAGGATACCTTTTGCAGCGCCTTGATGGCGCCGTAGTTCACGCTGATGTTCTCTACTTCAAGCATGGCCCGCCGCCCCTTTGCCCAGATACGCCTCGATCACCTTCGGGTCGGCACGGATCTCCTCCGGCGTCCCCTCGGCGATCTTCACGCCGTAATCGAGGACGGCGATCCGGTCCGAGATCCCCATGACGAACTTCATGTCGTGCTCGACCAGGAAAACGGTGACGCCGCTCCTGCTGATGGCCTGGACCATCTCCAGCAGGACCCGCTTTTCCTGCGGATTCATGCCGGCTGCCGGTTCGTCCAGCAGGATGATCTGAGGCTTGATGGCGAGTGCGCGCGCGATCTCGAGACGGCGCTGCTCGCCGTAGGGCAGGTTTCCCGCCAGTTCGTACGCCTTCCGGGTGAGACCGAACTGCTCCAGGCATTGCATCGCGAGATCATGCAGCTCCCTTTCCTGTTTACGGACCCGGGGGGTAAACTTGAAAATGGCGCCGGTCAGATCGAAGCTCCCCCGGGTGTGGGCGCCGATCAGGACGTTTTCCAGTACGGTCAGCTGGGTGAAGAGCCTGATGTTCTGGAAGGTCCTGCCGATTCCCGCGGCGGCGATATGGTACGGCGTCTTACCGGCGATGCTCCGGTCCATGAAGGAAATCTTCCCCTCGGTCGGGGGGTAGATGCCGGTTATCAGGTTGAACACGGTGCTCTTCCCCGCACCGTTCGGGCCGATCAGGGCCAAGATTTCGCCCTTCTCTACCGTCAGATTTACCTTGTCGACGGCCACCAGGCCGCCGAAGCGGACGGTGACCTCCTCGAGTTTAAGAATGGACATGCCTTGCTCTCGCTGTGGCGGGTTAATTGTCTTATCGCTGCTTCAGCCCATGGCCGGCGGGCCTCCTGCCGATGGCGCGCAGCAGGAGGTCGGCGAAGTTCACCCCCCCCAGCAGCCCGTTGGGACGGAACACCATCAGGAAGACCAGGAGCGCTCCGTAAACGAGCATCCGGTACTGGGACATGAAGCGCAGAAATTCCGGCGCCGAGGCGAGTAGCGACGAGCCGATCACGGTGCCGGGGACGCTCCCCAGTCCGCCCAGCACCACCATGCTCAGGATGTCGACCGACTTCAGGAAGCCGAAGTCGGAGGGGTTGATGTAGCTCAGGAAGTGCGCGTAGAGAGCGCCCCCAACGCCGGCCATGAAGGATCCCAGCGCGAAGGCCTGGATCTTGTACCTGGTCGTGTTGATCCCCACCGCCTCGGCCGCGATCTCGTCCTCGCGGATCGCCTTGAGGGCGCGGCCGAAACGCGACGACTGCACGAAGGTGACCAGCGCGATGGCAAGGATCACCACGGCCCAGACGTAAACAGGCATGGGTATCGCCGTCCTGGCACTGGGCACCGTGAGGCCCAGCGCCTTGTTGGTCGGCTCGAAGTTGAGGAAGAAGACCTTGACGATCTCGGCGAACCCCAGGGTGCAGATCGCCAGGTAATCCCCGCTCAGCCTCAAAATGGGAAAGCCGATGAGGGCTGCCACGACCGCGGTTACCACGCCGGTCGCTGCCAGGTTCAGGCTGAAGGGAAGCCCGGTTTTGATGGTGATCATGGCGCTGGTGAAGGCGCCTATGCTCATGAATGCTGCGTGGCCAAGCGACAACTGTCCGGTCAGGCCGACGATCACGTTAAGTCCCAGCGCCAGCACGATGGCGATGCCGACGTTGACGAGGATCTGCATCAGGTACGGGTCAATCGAGGCGACCAGGCTCTGTAGGAAATCTCCCATCGACTCTACACCTTCTTGGTAATTTTTTGCCCGAGCAGCCCGGTGGGTTTGACAAGGAGAACCAGCACGAGAATGGAAAAGGCGATTGCGTCACGGTATGAGGAGTATCCGATGGCGACGCCGAAGACCTCCGAGACCCCCAGCAGCAAGCCGCCCAGCATGGCGCCCGGAATGGATCCGATCCCCCCAAGGACCGCCGCCGCGAAGGCTTTAAGCCCTGCCATGAGCCCCATGTTGAAGGAGACCGCGTTGAAGAGGACTCCGACCAGCACCCCCCCCGCCGCGGCCAGCGCGGAGCCGAGCGCGAAGGTGAAGGAGATGACCCGGTTCACGTTGATCCCCATCAGCGCCGCAGTGTTGTAGTCCTCCGAGGTGGCCCGCATCGCCTTGCCGATCTTGGTCTTCTTCACGATGAACTCGAGGCCGATCATGAGGCAGGCGGAGACGCCGATGATGAGGAGCTGCAGGGTCGAGATATCGGCGGAGCCGACATGGATCTGCCGGACGGGAAACGCGGTGTCCGGAAAACCCTTGGCGTCGGCGCCGAAGACCATCAGGGAGAGTGAGGAGAGGAAGATGGAGACGCCGATGGCGGAGATGAGCGCGGAAAGGCGGGATGATTTGCGCAGGGCCCGGTAGGCGATCAGCTCGATCAGCACCCCCATGATCATGCAGAAGATCATGGCGCCGAGGATGGCGACGAAGACGTTTACCTTGAAGTAGGAGACCAGGAGCAGACCGATGAAGGCACCGACCATGAATATTTCGCCGTGGGCGAAGTTGATCAGGGTGATGATGCCGTAAACCATGGTATAGCCCAGTGCGATCAACGCATATACGCTTCCCAGTGCCACTCCGTTGATGAGCTGTTGCAGGAACATTTGACCTCCTTCCCACCGGGAGAGTATACGCGATAAAAAGGCGACCGGATGCGGCAAGACACCCCCCCGATTGCGCAGGAGAGTATTTTCAGCGGAAGATCAGCGCCGTATCAGTAAAACCTATAGCATGAACGGCTTAAGGGGGGCAAGAGATTGGTATATTGCAGGGCGTTGCGGGGCACCCGGTGCAGACCCGGGTAGACGATTAGACTTTTGATTGTCCGAAAAGCAGCGGTTTCTGCTGGACGAAAGAAAAGGGGCAGCCGGATGGCTCCCCCTTTTCGCTCAACATGGTCTCAAAACAATGGATGTTCGAAGGAAAGATAAAGGAGCCCTCCGTATTCGCCTTCTGAAGGGCCGATCCCGATCGGGATTGAGAAACCGGGCACGACCTGGAGGCCGGAGTTGAAATTGACGGCAAAGCGCACTCCCGGGTTGATGAAAAAGGTGCTTTCGGTTGTGCTCAAGCCGTTGATCCCTGCCGTTTCGGTGCTGGTTCCAGCTGTTTCAAGCATCAGGTTGAAATTCTCGCTCGCCAGGTAAATCAGGCTGACTCCATAGTTGAATCCCCGGAGATTTGCCTTCTCTGCAGCGGAATCCTTGGCTCGCGGAGTAAAGGTCCCGCCGATGTTCCAGTGGGTCACCATCTTGTCGGACAACTCCACGCTCAGCGGAAGGTTGACCTGGTATCCGACAGTATCGGTGCCTAGACCCTTTTTGTAATCACCGGTAGGGAGAATAAGCGAGAACCTGGGGGATAAGGCGACCCTGTCCTGCATGATCGCCTGGTAACGATAGTTCAGCAGGATGTCGCCAATGCCGGTCGTGTCGTTGTCGTGCAGGTGTGCTGCCGGGATGGTGTAAGAAAACTGATGCGCCTGTTTCGGGACGGGCCATTCCTGGGTAAAGGCGTACTGCCAATCTTTCGATTTCTTCAGGTACTGAAATACCTGAATATGCTGTACAACCCCGTCCTCCTGATTATAGGCTTCTTCGAGCAGAAACGAGTTGTCCTGAATCTTCTTGACCTCTTGTGCGTACCCGGATCTGCTCAGGAGAATTAATCCAGCGAGAACCAAACAAGGCAAAACTCCGATAAAGCGCATGCATCCCTCCCGTTAACATTGCAGGATTGTCAAGCATATGAATGACCTGATCGGCAAAAAATAAAAATACTTAAGCGCGACAGTGGCGATAAGTTTTCCTGATTAGTGCTAATCTTCCGCTGGTTAAAACTCCCCCCTCCCTTGATGGGAGGGGCGGGGGGAGGGTGAGGCTCATGCCAGCTTTTCACCCTCTCCCCAACCCTCTCCCATCAAGGGAGAGGGGGTGCTTGCGCAGTGTGCTGAAGATTAGCACTAATCAGGTAAGTTTTTACAGTCACTGATGATCGACGCTGATCGGCATAAAGCATGTACTGAAAGAAGTGAAAAAAGGGGGCTGAATCAGCCCCCCTAAACTACATAATCGCTTCGAACCGCCTGTCTACAGCTCCTGCCCGTTCAAGGCCGGCCGCAACCCCTTCACCCCTTCGTTGAAACTGGTCAACCCGTAGAATCCGGGCCGCTGTTTGTCGGAGGATGCCCCGTATACCGGCGCCACCACGAGAACGTTGTCACTTCTGTCTGACAGGGTAATGTTCCGCTCAATGGCGATCCCGTCATCGGGAAGGGCCACCATGACGTTGTGGCTGCCGGCCTTCAGGCGGAGTTTTTTGCTGAACCGATAGCGAATGCCGTCACCGGCCTCGGGATCTTCGAGCTCACGCGGCGTGCTTTCCTTTTGCAACTCTCCCTGAAACTGCAGTGCCTGGCCATCGATGTTGACCAGCAAATTGTAATCGGCAGTGCCGTGTGATTTTTTCTCAAACGGATAGATGCCGGGCTTGTGAGTCTTCAAGGACGAAACGATATTCAGGTCGGCATAGCCCCGGGGTATCATGCCTCCGTTTGATGTTTCCACGAAAACATCACTGCGAATGCTGCCGGTTCCGGTTTTCAGCAACTCCGAACTTGCTGCACAGCCGCTTATTACTGTCAGTGAAAGCACAAGCAAAAGATAGAATTTCTTCATAATTGAACTCCTTTTCGTTGTTAGACAGCCGCTTCTCTCTCTGGTCCGTGTCTGTTTCATTCGAAAATCTCCTTTTGCCTGAGTTTAAGCTCGGCCCTTCGCTCCCACCAGCGGTACAGGGTCGGCAGCACCACAAGCGTGAGCAGGGTTGAGGTGATCAGCCCGCCGATCACCACCGTGGCCAGAGGGCGCTGCACCTCGGCGCCGGTGCCGTGGGAAAGGGCCATGGGAATGAAGCCGAGCGATGCCACCAGCGCGGTCATCAGTACCGGCCGCAGACGGATGGTTGCCCCGTTGACAATGGCCTCGTCCAGCGACTGCCCCTCCTCGCGCAGCTTGTTGAAGTAGGAGACCATGACGATGCCGTTTAGCACCGCCACCCCGAACAGGGCGATGAAACCGATGGCCCCGGATACCGAGAGCGGCAGGCCGCGCAGAAACAGCGCCACGATGCCGCCGATCAGGGCGAACGGCACGTTGAGAATGATCAGGAAGGCCTGACGGACGCTGTTGAAGGCGGAAAAGAGCAGGATGAAGATCAGCGCCAGGCAGACGGGAAGAATCACCGACAGGCGCGCCATGGCCCGCTGCTGGTTCTCGAACTGCCCCCCCCATTCCAGGTAGTAGCCGGCGGGAAGTTTCACCCCCGCATCCAGCGACTTCTGGGCCGCAGCCACGAAGCTGCCGATATCCCGACCGCTGACGTTGCACTCCACGACGATGCGTCGGGAACCGTTTTCCCGGGAGACCTGGGCCGGCCCCTCCTCGGTCCTGACCCGGGCCAGCTGTTTCAGCGGGATGCGGGCTCCGCCGGGGGCCGAGATCAAGAGCTCCCCGAACTTCTCGGGGTTGTCGGAGAGAGCGGTCGGGAAACGCAGCGCCACGGCATAGCGTTTCTGCCCCTCGAACAGCTCCGAGACAGCCCTGCCGCCCGAGGCAAGCTCAAGCACCTCGTTGATGTCCGCCACGTTGATGCCGTAACGGGCGATGGCGGAGCGGTCGATCTCCACCTGCAGATAGGCGAGACCCGTGACCTTTTCCACCTGCACGTCCGCGGCACCCTCCACCTTCCTGACCACCTCGGCGATCTCATTGGCCTGCGCCTTGAGGATCTCCATGTCCTCGCCGAACAGCTTGATGGCGACCTGCGACTTGACCCCCGAAATCAGCTCATCCACCCGAAGCGCGATCGGCTGACTGAAGGAGAAGGTCATGCCGGGGACGCTCTCAAGCCTCTCCCGCATCTTGTCCACCAGCTCTTCCTTGGTGTCCGCCGTCGTCCACTCGCCGCGCGGCTTCAGGTTTACGAAGATATCGGAGATGTCGATTCCCATCGGGTCCGAGGCGATCTCGGCCCGCCCCGCCCTGGCCACCACCTTCTCCACTTCGGGAAATGACAGCAGCACCTTTTCCACGGCTGCGGAGCTGCGCACCGTGTCGGTAACCGAAACGGAGGGGAGGCGGAAGGATTGCACGGTGAGGCTCCCCTCGTCCAGGGTGGGGAGGAACTCGCTCCCCAGGAAGGGGATCAGCAGCAGGGAAGCGGCCAGGGCCGCGCCTGTTATGGCGAGGGTCTTCCTCGGATTGGCCAGGCTTTGCCGTAACAGCGGCAGGTAGCCGTCCCGGATCTTCACCAGGAGCCGGGGGTCCTTCTCCTCGACCTTCCCCTTGAGCAAGAAGGAGCAGAGCGTCGGCACCAGCGTCATGGTCAGGACCAGGGAGCCCAGGAGCGCGAAACCGACCGTGAAGGCCATGGGAGCGAACATCTTCCCTTCCATGTCGGTCAGGGTCACGATCGGGAGATAGACGATGATGATGATCAGCACCCCGAAAAGGATGGGCCGCGCCACCTCCAGCGCCGAGGTGTAGATGGTGTGGCGGGCGCTTTCGCCGTGCTTCCGTTCCGCGAGATGGCGCACGGTGTTTTCCACCATGACCACGCTGCCGTCCACGATGATGCCGAAGTCGATGGCGCCGAGGGTCATCAGGTTGGCGGAAAGCCCGAGCCAGTGCATGCCTAGAAACGAGAAGAGCATGGAGAGCGGGATGGTCAGCGCCACGATGAGCGCGCCCCGCACGTTGCCCAGGAAGTAGAAGAGCACCGCTATAACCAGGAGCCCCCCCTCGATCAGGTTCGTGGTGACCGTGCGGATCGTTTTCCAGATCAGGTCGGTCCGGTCGTAATAGGGGGTCAGCCTGACCCCTTCCGGCAGCGCCTTCTGGATGGTCTTGATCTTGGCGGTGACCCCCTCCACCACCTCCCGGCTGGAGGCACCCTTGAGCATCATGACGATGCCGGCCACCGCCTCGCCCCTGCCGTCGTAGGTGGTGACTCCCTGGCGCGGCTCGTTGCCGATCACCACCTCCCCCACGTCGTGCAGGTGGATCGGGGTGCCCCCCGAGCTTTTCACCACGATCCCGTTGAGGTCCTCCACGCCGCGGGCCAGGCCTATGCCGCGCACCATGTACTGCTCCTCGCGGTGCTCGATGTAACCTGCCCCCACGGTGGCGTTGTTGTTATCCACCGCCTCCATCACCTCATGAATGGTGAGCCCCAGGCTCTTCAGCTTGCCCGGATCGAGCAGCACCTGATACTGCTTCACCTGGCCGCCGAAGGAGTTGACGTCGGTCACCCCGGGTACCGTGCGCAGGATCGGGCGCACCAGCCAGTCCTGGATGGAGCGCAGCTCGCGGGCGTCGTGCGTGTCGGATGTCAGGATGTACTGGTAGATCTCTCCCAGGCCGGTGGTCACCGGCCCCATCTGGGGTTCGATCCCCTTGGGGAGCCGGTCGCGGGCCTGCTGCAGCCGTTCGAAGACCTGCTGGCGGGCGAAGTAGATGTCGACGCCGTCCTCGAAATCGATGGTCACCACCGACAGGCCGATTTTGGACAGCGAGCGGACCTCGTGCAGCCTCGGGAGCCCGCCCATGGTAGTCTCGATCGGGAAGGTGATCAGCTTCTCCACCTCGGTCGGGGCCATCCCTCCTGCCTGGGTGAGGATCTGCACCTGGACGTTGGTCACGTCCGGGAAGGCGTCTACCGGCAGCTTTTTCATGGCCCAAAGGCCGGAGCCGATCAGGATGACGGTCGCCACCAGGATCAGCAGGCGCTGCTGGAGCGCGAATTTCAATATTTTATCCAGCATGTATATCCTCCGGTAATTCTCCCCCCTTTGAAAAAGGAGGGTTCTCCTCGTACCCAAGCTCCAGCTTGGGGACGATACGGCGGCAAAGCTCCGGCTCTGCATCCTGGCGAAGCGGAGCTTCGCGTAGCCTTACGTTCCCAAGCTGGAGCTTGGGAACGAGACGTCTTTCTGTCAACGTCCGACTTTCCGCTAGTGGCCGTGCTCCCCAAGTTCGCCCTTCTGCATTTCCGACTTGAGCAGGAACGACCCCTTGACGGCATAGCGCTCACCCTCCTTCAGGCCGGCTACGACCTCCGCCATGCCACCCGATGCGCGGCCGGTCTCCACCCGGCGAGTTTCGAACTCGGTGCCGTCTTCGGTCACGAACAGCACCTTCTTCCCCTCCAGTTCCTGGAAGGCGTCCTCGGGAACCGCCAGCACCGCGGCGCTATCGGCAGGAAGCGCCAGTTCGACCGTCGCGAACATCTCCGGCTTCAGCTTGCGTCCGGAATTGGCCACCTCGACCCTTGCCTTGACGGTACGGGTCGCTTCATCGACCAGATCGGCGATGTAGGTGATGCGCCCCTTGAGCCTCATCTCGGGGAAGGCGCCGACACTGACGATGGCAGCCTGCCCCTTGTGCACCTTGGCCAGGTCGGCTTCGTTGACGTCCACCAGCACCCAGACGGAGGAGAGGTCGGCCACGGTATAGAGGCTTTTGGAGGGGTCGGAGAGTTCGCCGACGATGGCGTGCTTTTCGGTGATGATCCCTGCGATGGGGGAGCGGACCGGCAGCAGAGGCTTGATGCGCCCTTCCCCCTTCAGCTCTGAGGCTGGCACGCCGTACAGCGACAGGCGCTCTTCGTCTGTGCTGAGCTCGCTCTGGGCTGTCTTGAAGTCGGTCTCCGCCTGGAGGATCTCCTTTCGTGCCGCAATCTTCTTCTCAACCAGAGCCTTGACCCGCTCCATATTGGACTGGGCCAGGGCAAGCCTGGTCTTCGACTGGCGGTAGCGGCCGAGCGCCTCCCCGAGTTCCACGCTGTCCAGGGTCGCCAGGGGCTGCCCGGCGGAGACGCTGTCTCCCAGGGAAGCCCGGACCGCCACGACCTTGCCGGAGATGCGCGGCGAGACATGGGCGATGCGGTCGGCATTGGCCTCCACCTTGCCGGTGGCGCGGATCACGCCCCCCAGCCGCTGCATTTTTGCAGCCACGACCACCACGCCGTTTTGCCGCTGCGCTTCTGCGGCCATTTTCACGCTGCCCGCTTCCCCGTGCTCATCATGCCCCTCAGGGCCTTCCTTCTCTTCCTTATGCTCCTTCCCCTCGTCGTGGCCGCCGCCCTTTTCCTCCTGGTGGCCGGCCTCGCCTGCGCGCTCGGCATGCTCGCCGCCGCCGCTTTTCAGGTGGGTAAACCGGTAGATGAAGCCGCCGCCCAGGGCGACAGCGAGGATGAGTCCGATGATGATTCCTTTCCTGTTCACTGCACACCTCCGGTAAGATCTGTTGCCACAGCCGATTCGAGCTTCGTCAAGGCCAGCTGCCGGTCATGGAGAGCCGCCAGGTAGCTGTCGTTCACCTCGAAGAACTTTCCCTGTTCCGCAAAGAGCGGCAGTATGCCGACTTCGCCCAGCCGATAGGCTTCCCTGGTGAGTTCCAGGTTTTCTTCAAACTGGGGAATTATGTCGATCCGGTACAGGGAAAGGACCTTGTCCGCGTTCAGCAAACTCGCGTAGGCCGTTTCCACCTCCCGGTCCACGGTTCTGCCTGCCGCAGCCAAGCGGCTCTCGGTGCCGTTTCGCCTGGCCCGGGCCTCCTGAATGCCGGCCTGGTTCCTGTCGAGTACGGGAATCGGGATGGACAGCTTGACACCTATGGTGTAAGCCGTGTCCCTCCCCTCCACGCCGCCGATCTCCAACGAGGTCGTCTCGCGCGTTACCGCCACCCCTGCCGTGAGGTTGGGCAGCGCCTCGGCCCGGGCCAGGGCAATCTCCAGCTCACCCCTCCCCTTTTCCGCCTCCAGCGCCCTCAGGTCAGGTCGATTCTCCTGTGCCAGCCGCTTCAGATCGACCAGCGTCCTGTTCATGGCGACAACCGATTCAGGAGACCCCGCTACCGCCGGCGACTCACCGGCTGGAAGCCCCATGAGCGCCCAGAGCCTTGCCCGGCTCTGATACAGCATATCCGCGACGCTAATCCTGGAGCCCTCGCTTCTGGCAAGCTCGACCCTGACCAGGTTCAGTTCGAGCTCCGGTATGTCCCCCGCCGCCAGGCGTTCCTTCGCCACCTCGTAGAGATGGCGGTTAAGCAAAATGGCACGCTCTGCCAAGGAGACCCGCTGTTGTGCCAGTATCACGTCATAGAATGCCGTCTTAACCTCCGCACGGAGCATTCTCTCCCGGTCGGCCAACTGCAGGCGGTACATCTCCAGTTCCCGCTCGGCGAGGGTGAGCCGCTTCTCCCGCTTTCCTGAGAGAAGAAACTCCTGTGACACGCCGATCGACACGCTGTTCTCGGCGCTGCTGCCGGTCAGGGCTCCGGTCTCCCCCTCCAGTTCGAGGGTCGGATTGGGGAGCAGTCCCGCCCTTGTCTTGCCGGCGTCGCGGATTCCCTTTTCCTCACGGAAAGATCTGAGGTCGCCGTTATTTTGCAACGAGTAGGTAACTACCTGCTGCAGTGCCATAGGCTGCGCCTGTGCCAACTGTGGAGCGGGCGACGACAGGCAGACCATAACAGGCACAAGGAGCGCTGCTCCTCTTGTAAAGACAGATATTCCCAAAGTAATGACCTCCTTGATTCAAAGTTCGACCTGATTAGCATCGATCTTCCGCTGTAAAACTCCCTCCCCTTCAAGGGGAGGGTTGGGGTGGGGATGGGGCAGCTCCGGTGCCAAGAATACCCCCATCCCCCTCCTGACCTCCCCCTTGAAGGGGGAGGGACCTGAACAGCGGAAGATCGGCGCTAGGCAACGGGGCCACGATCCCTTTTAGGAACAGGATTTTCAGCCGAATCGGTGATTGCTGACGATAAGCATCGAACTACAGATTATCGAACTATTTATTAGTTTGTCGGTAAGAAGATTTGCTTACTAAACCACGCAGAATGAGGCGATTGGTCCGGATTCAGGCAAACCGCTGCCATTGAGGGCGTTTCAGGCGAGGTTTTGCGGGGGAATGAATTTGGGAAGGTAGACGTCGGGCAGATGCCTGAACGGATGAGAACCCTTGAGGTCCAGGATGACTGGATTATAGGTCAGCCGAAAGTGCGGTATGGTGAGGGAAGCGTGACAGAGGCAGTTAATGCAGCTGTCGCAAACATCTGGGTTCTCCTCGTGCTCAAGAGGACAGCACGGGCATTGACCTGATGCAAAAACTTCAGATTGAGATGCATGTTCGCTGGCCACCGTAGGTTGGACCTGCGAGGCATGAGCGTTTTCACAGACGCCATGGGTCACGGCGGTCAGGATGACCACTAGCAGTAACCAGGAAAAGAATTTTAGATAGAGTAATTTTCGCATAGTTGAGGATGGCAACTATAACTAGGAACGGCAATCAAAGTCAAGAGGCAACAAATTAGAACTGTTGCTACCATCCGTAGGGTGGGCCCAGCCCACCCGCTGTTCAACTTTTTGGTGGGCAGGGCCCACCCTACGCGCTACGCGTGCAGAAGAACTCCCTCCCCTTCAAGGGGAGGGTCGGGGTGGGGATAACTGAAGAGCCAAAGGGCCGCAGAGCAGCGTTAGCTGCTGATCGGGTAAATGGGGGACCGGTGCTATCAATCTCTCGCCTGCCCCGGGAGGCGGTTCTTGATATCGCGCAGCAGGTTCTTGGCCCAGACGAACTCGGTGGCCAGGACTCCCAAGCCGACGGGAATCACCACGATTGCGGGTCCGGGCAGGACGATCATGGCAAGGCCGATGCCGAGAATAGTCACACCGACGATCGATACGACCAGCCGTCTGGCCTGTTTCAGTGTAGCGGCGGCAAATGGTGACATCGCCTTCCTTTACCCCAGCTTTTCAAGCCGGCCCTTTGGAAGAAACAGCCATCAATCAACTGCTCTTCCAGAAACCGTCTTGATGCAGACTGGACATTTCACAGGTCCCTTTCTTCCATACAGGCAGTATAAATCCATCGACCGGTATTTACAACTTGGATGAGCCTTAACTCGTCTTATTATGTCTGTTCAATGCTAACCTTTTGCCTTGACCCGACAGAAATTCTGCCGCGACAGAGCCAGCCAGTTCCAGTAAAAGAGCGGCTTGACAGCCTTTTGCCAAGTCATATCGGCCGCCTGTGCCTGTATGGACCGCGCAACACCGGCACAGACAGTACCATTGTCAGTGCCGGCTTTCACTTTCTCCATACGGTTACTGTCCAGAGACTTTCGAGCATGCGGGCGCAACCTTGCCTGCGAGCAGCGACGCCAGAACGGCGGCCAGCAATGTTCCCAGGATGATCGCCAACGACAGCGGTATCGGCACATGGATCCCTGCGGCGCTCACCAGCATCTTCATGCCGACAAAGGCGAGAATGAAGGAGATGCCGTACTTCAGGTAGGCGAACATGCCCAGCATGTTTGACAACAGGAAGTAGAGCGCCCGCAGCCCCATGATGGCAAAGATGTTGGAGGTGAAGACGATAAAGGGATCGAGGGTGACGGCGAAGATGGCCGGGATGGAGTCGATGGCGAATACCACGTCGCTCGATTCCACCATGACCAGGGCAAGCAGCAGGGGACTGGCCACCCAGATGCCGCGCTTGCGGATCAGGAACCAGTCGCCATGGATCTTTTTGCTGACCGGCACGATCCGGCTGCATAGCCGCACCAACGGATTGCCGGCGGGATCGAGCTTCCCCTCGCCGCCGAAGGCCATTTTCCAGGCCGTGAAGACGAGAAAGGCCCCGAAGAGGTAGAACAGCCAGGTAAAGCGTTGCAGCAGCTCGATGCCGCCAAAGATGAACACGCCACGCATCACCAGCGCCCCCAGGATGCCCCACTTGAGGATCCGCGTCTGGTGGCGCCCTTCGATGCCGAAGTAGGAGAAGATCATGATGAATACGAAGAGGTTGTCCACCGACAGCGCCTTTTCTATGACGTAGCCGGTAAAGAACTCCAGGGCCTTGCCGCTGCCCATCACATACCAGATGCCGGCATTGAAGCTAAGGGCCAGTCCGATCCAGACGAGGCTCCAGCCGAGCGCTTCCTTGAAGGAAACGGTGTGGCTCTTACGGTTTAGTCCCAGGTCGACCAGCAGCATGACCGTGAGCAGCAGGGCAAATACGCTCCACATGAGCATCGGCGTTTTCCTTTCGGGCCGTTTAGCCCGGTAACCATGACGTCCCCGTCGGGCCGGGGCACTCTTTGGCCAGTTTAGATTATCTGAGGTTTCCCGATCCGGCCGCAGGCGCTGCGACGAAGCGACCGGGAGCAACCGGGCGCCGCCCGATTATTTACCCGTTCCCATCCATTTCCTGGCCCGCTCCGGCAAGCGCTCCTTTATCCTGTGCAGCAGGTTTCTGGCCCAGACAAATTCGGTGGCCAGGATACTCAAGCCGATCGGAATGACGACGATGGCAGGTCCGGGCAGCACGATCATGGCAATGCCGATACCCAAAACGGCAAGGCCTCCGGCAATGTAAACTGATCGAATGCGGATGACAGGGACGGAAAGGGGTCAGTTTTCAGGAGGGACAAAGATGGAGAGATAGACCTTGGGGAGATAACCTTTGGTGTCGGGACGGAACATCTGCCTTGCGGAGATCAGGGTCGAACCGCAAACAGGGCGGGCCATCGCGGCATCGGAGCCGCGCTCTTCGCTGTCGCAGCAGCCGTCATTACCGTTGATCGGATGGCGCTCGGGCCGCTCCTCGCTTCCATCTGCGCCACACTCCGACCACAGCTGCTGGCAGGCGCAGCTACCCCGCTCCGCCTCCGATGCCAGATCACCGGCAAGGGAGTTGAGCGGCAGGATGAGCAGCGCCACCAGGAGGATAAAAGCGGTCAACCGCTTGCATGTGGATAGTTTGGTTAGCATCTTTGCCCGTCAGCCCCCTCAAGTTCGGGAACTGGATTTTTTCCGGATCCGGGTAAGCCTGCTGCCGGTGGCGTCAGCAGGCTTACTACCGGGATCACGGAGTGATGGTCAGCGAATTTCCTCAAACAAGGGCCACGACCACTTCGATTAATCGAACAACTCTTCCAGAAAAGACTTTTTCCGATACGGCTTTTGCCCATGGTTTTGCCCGTGGCCGTATCCTGGAGCGTGGCCGTTCCCATAGGTCGGTTGCGGAGCATACTGCTGCGGCTGCGGTGCCTGCTGCGGCTGAGCTGCCTGCTGAGGCGGTGCAGTTGGCGCCTCCTGCTGAGCGGCACGTTGAATGATCTTGTCGAGCTCCCCGCGGTCGAGCCAGACGCCGCGGCAATCAGGGCAGTAATCGATCTCGACCCCCTGACGTTCGGACATGACGAGGTTAACGGTTGTGCAGACCGGACATTTCATGAGCCTTTCTCCTTTCCTTGATTTGGTTATCCTGCTATCGGAGTTTCGCCGTTATGGCGCACCCCATCGTGGTTCTGTGCCTGTACGGCCCAGACAAATGCCATTACGGCAAGTCCCATGATCAATCTCTTCATTACGCCTTCTCCTGTGCAAGATTTTCGGCCTGAGGCCGCTTGTGCTGCTATTGCGCCAACCGTTTCAAGATCTGCTCGAGTTTGCGCAATTCATCACCGTATCCGGTCCAGTCGCCCTGACGCTGCAGGTTGGTCGCCCTCTCGAAAATGCTCATCGCTTCCTTGGCCAGCGAGGGCGATGGTGCCCTGGCATCTGCCGGGGCCACAGCGGCGGTACCAGCCACGCCAGTGGCAGCGGCAGCCGCCCTCTTCCCGCCGAAGAGCCGTTGCAGGGCCAATTCCAGGTTCTCCTCCATGACGACCTGATCCCCGAAGGCGACGATCACCCTCTTCAGTTCGGGCAGCCCGGCCTTGTCGGCTGCAAGGAAGAGCGGCTGGACGTAGAGCAGCGATTTCTCGATCGGGATCACCAGCAGGCTCCCCCTGATCACCTCCGAGCCGCGCTGGCTCCAAAGCGTCAACTGCTGCGATATGAAGGAGTCCTGGTTGATGCGGGCGTCGATCTGCTTCGGCCCGTAGATCAGCCGGTCGCGCGGGAAGGTATAGGCGAGAATTTTCCCGTAATTCTCCCCGTCGCAGCGGGCCGTGAGCCAGGCCGCCAGGTTGTCGCGCTTGGAGGGGGTGAAGGGGAGCAGCAGGATGTACTCCTCCACCTTTTCTCCAGGCAGCTTCATGATCGTGTAATACGGTTCCATCGGCTTTTCGCCCAGCGCCGGAACCTGCCAGAGGTTCTCCTTGTTATAGAAGACCTTCGGGTCGGACATGTGGTAGGAGGAAAACATGGCCGCCTGGACCTGGAGGAACTGTGCGGGGTAGCGGACATGCTTGCGCAGGTCTTCCGGCATGGCGCTCATCGGTTTGAAGAGATCCGGGTAGATCCGGCTGTAGACCTTTATCAGCACATCCTGCGGCTCACTGACGTAGAAGCTCACGTTACCGTCATAGGCATCGACCACAGCCTTGACGGAATTGCGCATGTAATTGATCCCCCCCTTGACCGGCCTCGAATAGGGAAGACGGTCGGAATAGGTATAAGCGTCGATGATCCACTTGAGCCTACCCTTTTGGTCCACCACCATGTAGGGATCGACATCGAAACGGAGGAAGGGGGCTAGGGCCTGCACCCGCTCGTTGATGTTGCGGTTGTACAGGATGCGGCTCTGCGCGGTGATATCGGTCGAGAGGAGGATCTTTTCGCTCTTGAATTTGGCGGCGAAGAGCGCCTTTTTCAGCAGCGAATCGATCGGCACCCCCCCCTGTCCGGCATAGGTGGTATTGATGTTGCCGGTGGCGGTCGGATAGCTGAATTCCGGGACCTTGGTCTTCACCACCACGTACTCGTTGGAGAGTTCCCCGTAATAGATCTCCGGTTTGGTTACCTTTATGTCGGCAAGGCTCACAGCCGGGATGTCCTTGACGAAAAACTCCGGCAGCCCCTCCTTGCTGATCCGGCTGACCGGACCGAAGGTGATGCCGTTGCCGTGGGTGAAGATCAGGCGCTCGTTGATCCAGTTCTTGCTGGGGAGATCGGCGTAGGAAAGCTCGCGCGGCGACAGCATGACCTGGGTGTATTGACCGTTCACCATGTAGCGGTCGTTGTCCACGTCATGAAACTTGTAATAGGTCCTGATCTGCTGCAGCTGACTGTAGGTCTTCAGCAGCGGGGCATGGTCCCAGAGCCGGATGTTCTTGATGGTGGCGTCGTTGTTGGCGATATCGGTTGCGGTAAGCTTGGTGTCGACGTCGAAGGGAACCGTTTCGATCTTTTCCAGATCCCAGCCCAGACGGGTGAATTTAAGGTGGTTCTCGATGTACGGCATCTCCAGGGTCAACTCGTTGGGCGACACCTTGAATTTCTGCAGCACGCCCGGATAGACCCGGATGCCGATCAGGTAAAGGGCAACCACGATGACGGGCGGCAGCAGCGCCAGGCGCCAGGAACCCTTCCAGATGGCGAAGGCGAGCACGGCTCCCGCCGCCGGCGTCAGGAAGGTCAGCACTCTATAGGTCAGCAGCCGGGAGTGGACGTCGACGTACCCCGCCCCTGAAAAGGCGCCGTTATTGGAGAAGAGCAGCCTGAAGCTGTCCAGGTAAAAGCCGGCAGCGATGACGCAGGCAAGGATGGCTACCAGAACAGCGAGATGCCGGCGCACCTTGTCGTCAACATCCGCCCCCCGTTCGGTCAGCGTGATGCCGCCCCGCACGTAATACACCGCCGTCGACAGAAGCAGCGCTGCGGCCACCACGAAGGCTGCGAAAGCCTTGAGAATCTCCATAAACGGCAGGCTGAACAGGAAGAAACCGAGATCCTTGCCGAGGACGGGGTCAACCGTTCCCACAGCCACCCTGTTGGTGAAAAGGAGCAGATCTTCCCAGCGCGTGGCACCCCAGTTGCCGGCAAGGAGCGCCAGGACAAAAGCGACCAGTACCCCGACCGGTCCGACCAGGCGCAGAGCCTCGTCCCGGGGTATCCGAAAGTTGCCGCCGCCCACCATGTACATGCCTGCCGCCGGGAAACGCGCACTGTTGGCAAAACGAAGGTTCAGCTGCACGAAGAAGAACAGCAAGGTTCCGAAAAGCAGCCCGGCGCCTGTTTTTGCATAGACCGTCGTCATGAGGACCGATGAGAAACCGGTCTCGCTGAAAAAGAGCCAATCGGTGTAGAAGTTAAGCAGATAGGTTATAAAGGGGAATATGACTGATATTGCAATCAGAACAGGAATCATTCTGTTTTTAAACATGGCGGTCCCCTCGGGTTACATGCAGTTGATACTTCTGAAACAATTCCGGTCGGCACCTGAATGGTGGGGAACGGTTTCCCACCGGCCATGAACAGGAGATCAGGGCAAAAAGATCATTACCGGCAATGCCCATCAAACCTTCCCTCCCCCGGAGGGGGAGGGTTAGGGAGGGGGAACCCGGCCGGTTCTTCGCAGCAGCAACCCCCGCCGGGGGGAGCTGCAGATCCGTTCCAATGCAGGGAGAGCTACCCTCTTCCCCGTTTCATAAGCCTGTAAATGACGTAGCCGCCGCCTGCCAGAAGAAGGATCTCGAAAAGGCCGATGCCTCCGCCCCCGGTAGCGGCACCGCCCGGGCCGCCGGCCCCGGCCATGCCGCCAAACAGCATGCTCCCCAGCATGCCTCCCGCCAGACCGCCGGCCATGCTCCTCATGAACCCGCCCCCCGCCTGCTGCTGAAAGGGGCTCCCAGCAGGAGCGTACTGCTGCCGCGGTGTACTCTGATAAGGAGCAGGGCTTGCCTGCCTGGAATAGCTGCGCGAACCGCCGCCGAAAGAGCGGCCTCCACCGGCCCGGGCGTGGGCAGTTAACTCCAGCACGGTGAGACTCAAAAACATAACGGCTGCAAGCGCCGCGAACACTCTGGCAAGATGTCTTTTCATTGGGCAATCTCCTTGGTTATATCGTTCTCCGGACGGTCAGGAGTCGATGGATCACTTCACTTTTCGCCGGATTTTTCCGTTTCCAGATGCGGCTCATGTAGTTTGACCGGCGTACCCCGCCTGAGTCTCAGGTTGAGCATCTCGACGATCACCGAGAAGGCCATGGCGAAATAGATGTATCCCTTCGGTATGTGCATGTCCAGGCCGTCTCCGATAAGCGCCACGCCGATCAGGAGCAGAAAGCTTAAGGCGAGCATCTTGATGGTCGGGTGCTTCTCCACGAAGGCGCTGATCTTGCCGGAGAAAAGCATCATGAAGCAGACTGCGATGACGACCGCTGCCACCATTATGGCGAGCTGGCTCGCCATCCCGAGGGCGGTGATGATCGAGTCGAGGGAGAACACGATGTCAAGCAGCAGGATCTGAACGATGACAGCGCCAAAGGTTGTCCCGACGCCGGCGGATGAGACCACCTCATCACCTTCGAGCTTCTCGTGGATCTCCATGGTGCTTTTCCAGATCAGGAACATCCCGCCGCTAATGAGTATCAGGTCGCGGCCGGAAATGTCATTGCCCAGTACCGAGAAGAGCGGCGCGGTGAGTCCCATGAGCCAGGTAAGCGAAAACAGCAGCGCTATGCGGATGAACATGGCAAGCCCGAGCCCCACGAGCCTCGCTTTCTCCTGCTGGTGGGCGGGGAGCTTGCTCGCCTGGATGGAGATGAAGATGATATTGTCGATCCCGAGTACGATCTCCAGTGCGCTCAGCGTTACCAGTGCCATCCATACCTGTGGATCATTCAGCCATTCCATTTAAAAAACCTCCTAGATATACGACTCTTTTATTGATTTTAAAGCCCAACTGGCTCAGGGTCAGCGTCAATGATTTACCGATTAGCGTTGATCTTCCGCGGTTCAGGTCCCTCCCCCTCAAGGGGGAGGTCAGGAGGGGGATGGGGGTGTTTTTGGCGCCGGAGCTGCCCCATCCCCCCCCCAACCCTCCCCTTGAAGGGGAGGGGGTTTATCAGCGGAAGATTGGCGCCGTACAGAGGACCGAAGCGGCCCTCACGCCGACCCTCTCCCTACCTAATCACGCTACGCTCAACGTGCCAGCGCTTCCAGCCGCGCTATGCGCTCCTCCATGGGCGGATGGGTGGAGAAGAGCGCCATCATGCCGCCGCCGGTCAGGGGGTTGACGATGAACATGTGGGCGGTAGCTGGACGGGCCTCCTGCATCGGTATGGCCCGGGAAGCGTTGTGCAGCTTGCGCAGGGCGCCCGCCAGGGCCAGCGGACGGCCGCAGATCGCGGCGCCGGAGGCATCTGCCAGGTATTCCCGTGAGCGCGATACCGCCATCTGGATCAGCATCGCCGCAATGGGAGCGATGATCGCCATGGCGAGAGAACCGACCATGCCGCCCAAACCGCCACCCTCCTCATCGTCGCCGCGGCCCGCGCCCATCATGGCACCCCACTGCAGCATGTTGCCGATCATGGAGATGGCGCCGGCAAAGGTGGCGGCAATGGTCCCTATCAGGATGTCCCGGTTCTGAACGTGAGCCAGCTCATGCGCCATCACCCCTTCGAGCTCTTCGGTGGAAAGTATCCGAAGAATACCCTCGGTGGCGGCTACGGCAGCATGCGCGGGATTGCGGCCGGTGGCAAACGCGTTGGGGCTGTCGGAGGGGATGATGTAGACCTTGGGCATCGGCAACCCCGCCCGGCCGGCCAGCCGCTGCACCATGCCGTAGAAGGCGGGGTGGTCCGCCGGGCCGATCTCCTGCGCGCCGTACATTTTAAGCACGATCTTGTCGGAATACCAGTAGGAAAAGAAATTCATGCCGAAGGCCATGACGAAGGCGAAGACCATGCCGGACCTGCCGCCGATGGCGCCCCCCATGGTGACCATGAGAACGGTGAGAAGGGAGAGAAGAAGGGTCGTTTTTAGCGTTTGCATGTATTTGACTCCGACGTTTGATCGGTTCCCGAAGGGACCGTTTTTCGCCGGGGTAAATTAAAAAGACCTTTACCCTCGGCATGATTGCCAGGATAAAGGTCTTGTTGACAGGATATCTGCCCCGGTTCCGGGCCTTTCGACCGTATTGACGGAATCCGGGTCGGCCTTTTCTCCGGCCGATAACTACTCCCCTTTAATGGAAAAGAATATAATTTCTCCCGGTCCAGTTGTCAAGGGTTAAATATGGTGCCCCCTTGGGCCTACGGAAAAGCGGCCCGTGGAAACGGGGCCGCCCGGTGCTGCAGGATGCGGCAGGCCTACTCCATCTTGACGGGGACCTTGGCCTTCAGGATGAACTTGCCGTCCTTGATAACCAGGAGGCTCAGCGGGCTCTTGATCGGTTCCCGGTTCGCCTGCATGCTGATGGTGCCTGATACGCCGCCGAAGTTCCTGGTCTTGGCGAGTGCGTCCTTGAACAGCTTCGGATCGACGCTGTTGGCGCGCTTCATCGAGTCGGCGAGCAGCATGACGGCGTCATACCCTTGGGCAGCGAAGAGCCCCGGGACTGCGCCGTTGTGCTTGGCCTGGAACCCTTCGATGAATTTCGCGGTCTCCGGGGTTGCCTGCTCGGTGGAGAAACCGAGAGCGGACATGGAACCTTCCACGGCGGTGCCGCCGAGCTCGATGAATTTGGGGGAGAAGAGTCCGTCGCCGCCGAACATCGGTGCCTTGAGACCCTGCTTGCGGGCCTCCTTCATGATCAGTGCGCCTTCGGTGTAGTAGCCGGAGAACATGATGACGTCGGGCTTCTTGTCCTTGATGTTGGTGATCTGGGCGCTGAAATCCTTGTCGCCGTCCTTCACCTTCTCGTCCGCCACGATAGTGATCTCCGGCACCTTGGCTGCCGCGTCGCGGAAGGTCTGGGAAAGACCGACGCTGTAATCGTTGTTGTCGGAGGTGACGACAGCCACCCTCTTGAACTTCAGATCCCTGGCAAAGTAGCCGATACAGGCGGGGATGGCGATGGAGTCGAGCAGGGTGTCGCGGAAGATGAAATCGCCGGTCTCGACGACGCCGGGGCCGGTGGCGCCTGCGGAGAGGAGGACCACGCCGGCCTTCTGGGCGATGGGTGCGGCAACCTTGGTGATACCGGTGGTCGGGTCGCCGACGATGGCGGTGACCTTGTCACGGGAGATGAACTTCTGGGTGACCGAAGCCCCTTCCTGCTTGTCGCCGCGGTTGTCGGCCTCGACGATCTCGATCTTCTTCCCCAGGACGCCGCCTGCAGCGTTGATCTCATCGGCTGCCATCCTCATCCCGTCCAGGGTCGGCTTGCCGAACATCGCCACGTCGCCGGTGAGGGCTCCGAGGAAGCCGATCTTTATGGTATCCCCCGCCGTTGCGGGTTGCCCCTCTTTGGCCTCTTCCTTCTTCTTGCAGCCGAATGCGCCTGCGGCAAGCATTGCCACCAGGAGCCATGCGCTCATCTTCTTGAAGCTCATGCAGAGTTCCTCCTTTAGTTATTGAATCACAACAAGTTACCTGACGTCTAAACTAACTACAGATTCCATTACCTGTCAAGCCGTGGTGTTTCGAAAGCAGCACCGATACAACCCAACACGGTCCCTGCGGGAGCTATCCATCCCCACCCCAACCCTTCACTGCCATTAAGTTACCTGATTAGCGCTGATCTTCCGCTGCTCAGGTCCCTCCCCCTTCAAGGGGGAGGTCAGGAGGGGGATGGGGTGTGGGGTTTTTCAGCGGAAGATTGACGCTAATCAGGGTTAAGCTGTAGGTCGGGTTAGCTGTAGGTCGGGTTAGCCCGGAGGGCGTAACCCGACATGCAATCGGTGAAGTGGCGGATAGTGCAGGCGACGTCGGGCGAGGTCTTGTCGGGTTACTACGCTAACCCGACCTACCCGATATAACATACCGCCCTCCCACAGGGAGCTTTTACTCCTTCCTTCCCGGCACTCCTTCCCGATTCCGCTTTTCCGGTTGACATAACTGCGCCGCTATAATACAAATTTTCATCGCAAGAGAGTGAAGTATCGGAGGATCAAAAGGGACCACGATGACTACTGCAAGCGGCACCGAAGCCAGACAGCTCAAGTACCATTTCGCAAGCGACAACTACGCGGGGATCTGCAGCGAGGCGTGGCAGGCGATGGATGACGCCAACCGCGGCCTGGCCAGTTCCTACGGCGACGACGTCTGGACCGCCAAGGCGTGCGAGCGGATCAGGGAGCTTTTCGAGACCGAGTGCGAGGTCTTCTTCGTCTTCAACGGCACAGCGGCGAACTCCCTGGCACTCGCCTCCCTGTGCAAATCGTACCACTCGATCGTCTGTCACGAGATGGCTCACATCGAGACCGACGAGTGCGGCGCCTCGGAGTTCTTCTCCAACGGCACCAAGGTGCTGCTGGTCCCGGGCCTGAACGGAAAGATCGACCTCGATGCGATCGAGCACACCATCTCCAAGCGGAGCGATATACATTACCCGAAGCCGAGGGCGCTCAGCGTGACCCAGGCGACGGAACTGGGAACCGTGTACAGCGTGGCGGAGATGCAGGCGGTAGGCGAGTTGGCGAGGAGACATGCGCTGCACGTGCACATGGACGGGGCGCGCTTCTCCAACGCGGTGGCATCGCTCAACGTGGCGCCCAAAGAGATCACCTGGCAGGCGGGGGTGGACGTGCTCACCTTCGGAGGGACCAAGAACGGTTTTGCCGTCGGCGAGGCGGTAGTTTTCTTCAACAGGGAGCTTGCCTTCGAGTTCGACTACAGATGCAAGCAGGCGGGGCAGCTCGCCTCCAAGATGCGCTTTCTGACCGCCCCCTGGATCAACATGCTGGAGAGCGGCGCCTGGCTCAGGAACGCGGCGCACGCGAACAACTGCGCCAGGCTGCTGGAGAACGAGGTCAAAAAGATACCCGGCATCAAGGTGATGTTCCAAAGCCAGGCGAACTCGGTCTTCCTGGAGATGGCGCCGGCCGCGCTGGAGGCGTTGCGCGCACGCGGCTGGCACTTTTACACCTTCATAGGGTCGGGCGGCGCCAGGTTCATGTGCTCGTGGGAGACCAAGGTCGACGACATAGCCGCGCTGGTGCAGGACATCCGCAGCTCCATGGCGGGGTAAAAAAGTCACTCAACTCAAGGACCCACGGCTTCACCCTCCCCCAGCCCCTCCCATCAAGGGAGGGGAGCATAAAAGCAACCGAACTTCCATAAAACCGCACCCTTTTTCCCAGAGCCTCAACAAAATCCCGGAGCATAAAAGCAACCGAACTTCCATAAAACCGCACCCTTTTTCCAGAGCCTCAACAAAATCCCCTCTCCCCTGGTGGGAGAGGGTTAGGGAGAGGGGGGCAATCTACTCCCCTACAAACTGATGCGCCTTGCTGAAATAGTGCCGGTATCCCTGCAGCAGAATCAGATAGGCCGTGATGGCCACCGCGCCGGTGATGGCGCACATGATGGCAATCTGGTACCTCACCGCGAGCACCGGCTCGGTGCCCGACAGTATCTGCCCGGTCATCATGCCGGGAAGAGAGACGATCCCCATGGCGGCCATGGTGTTGACAGTCGGCACCAGCGCGGCGCGAAAGGCGTTTTTCACCGCCGTCTCAGAGGCCTGACGCCCGCTCGCCCCGAGACAGAGGGCGGTCTCTATCTCGTCCCTTCGCTCCCGCATCTCGGCGCCAAGGCGCTCCGCCGCGAGGCTCGCACCGTTCATGGAGTTGCCGACGATCATGCCGGCAAGCGGTATCAGGTAGCGCGGGTCATACCAGGGAGAGAAGTGCACGACCAGGGTGCAGAACAGGAAGGTGACTCCGCCGCAGCCGATGAACAGCGAGGTCCCCACCACCTGGTAGAAATGCGGCATCTTGCGCCGGATCCGCCCCCCCATCACCTGCAGCGAAAAGGCGCCCATGACAAACAGAATGGCTATCACCGGCAAGGGGCTCTGCACCGCGAATACCAGGTGGAGCAGGTATCCCACGGCAAGAAGCTGGAACACCATGCGCACCGATGCCCAGAGCATCTGTCCCTCCTGCCCGATGCCGCTCAGGCGTGCCAGGGCAACGGCCAAAAGGACCAGCCCGTAGGCAAGCGAGAGATCCAGCAGTTCCAGATTCACCACCGTGTTACTTTCCACTTGTCAAACCTCCTCTTCCGACGGCTCCGCAAGGAAGCGCCGCAGTTGCGCAGATCTCGGCCGGGTCAGGAGTTCCTCTGCTCTCCCCTCTTCCAAAACACGTCCGGCTTCCAGATAGAGGCAGTAATCGGCGACCCGGCCTGCCAGCCGCAAATCGTGCGTCACCAGTATCACGGTCAGGTTCTGCGAGCGGCAGATCTCCTGGAAGGTGGCGGCTAACGAATCGGCGGTCCTGCGATCGAGCGCACTGGTCGGTTCGTCCAGAAGCAGCACCCGTGGCCCGGTCACCAGGGCACGGGCCAGGCTCACCCGCTGCTGCTCGCCCAGCGAGAGGGATCGGGCATCCCTTTGCAACATCCCCTGGTCCAGGCGGGCCAGCGCAAGCGCGCGCCGCACCTCTTCGGAGTCGACGCCCGGGGTCGGCTCCTGCCGATAAACGAAGGGGCGCTGCAGGTTGTCAAGGACGCTCCCCTCGAACATGAAGGGCTTTTGGGGTACCAGGGCGACCGTGCGACGCAGTTGCAAGGGGTCCAGTCCTGCGATCTCCCTTTCCCCCAGGTATACCGTTCCGGAACCGGGCTCCGCCAGCCGGTTGATGAGCCGGATCAGGGTACTCTTGCCTCCTCCGGAAGGCCCGATGACGGCGGTAATCTCGCCGCTTCGGGCCGAGAAGGAGATCTCACGCAGGATGTCAACCTCGACACCTTCACGACTTCTCCGCACCGCGATCTTCTCAAGCCGCACCGTCACCTGATCGTTTTCCTGAACAAATGCCATCCAAGCTCCTTTGCATTACTGCACTGACATAGCATTTCGGCAATTTATTTCCGGCCCCAAATTGCCAGTCGAAGATTAGCTGCTATAGTATCGGAATCTTTGACTGTGACAAATATATGTTATGAGAGATGGCTTGGAAAGCGAATTTGCAGTGTCGGTAACGCAACCAACAAGGAGGATTCCATGAGAAGAGGCAAGCTGGTTTTTAGTTCCGTTGTATGCACCGTAATGCTGGCAGTAGCCCCGGTCCTGGCAGCCGACAGCAAGAAGGAGTTCGTCGGTTCAGAGAAATGCAAGAAGTGCCACGCCGAGGAGTTCAAAAGCTGGAAGGGGACCTTTCACGCCAAGATCGTGCAGCCCAAGAAAACCGGCATCCTGAAGGACGTGGTCGCCAAATGGGAGACCGACGGGACCAATCCGGGACCCACCACAGCCAACGTGACCGGCAAACCCGCCAAGCTCGACGACGTCCAGTACGTGGTCGGTTCCCGTTGGAAGCAGCGTTTTCTGGTGAAAAACGAGGTGACCGGCGGGATGCAGTTCATGAACAAGCAGTACAACCGCCTAAGCGGCATGTGGGAGAACTACGGCCAAAAGAACGACTGGAACACCATGTGCGGTACCTGCCATACGACCGGCTACCGGATCTTGGAAGTCGACAAGGCAACAGGCAAAACCCTGAAGTCTGAGTGGAGCGAAATCAGCGTCGGCTGCGAGGCGTGCCACGGACCTGGCGCAAAGCATGTCAAGTCGTCCAAAAAAGAGAAGAAGAAAACCATCTTCAACCCTGCCAATGTCAGCATCGAGGCCCAGTCCAAGGTCTGCGGCTACTGCCACATCCGGGTTGACAACGAGATGTACAAATCGGCGCAGGGCAATCCGCGTGAGGATCTGCCGGCCCCGAAAGTGGGCGACAGCTACAAGGCGGGCGAAGACTGGACCAAGTGGTATCCCGAGCATGTAGTCGCCCCGGGGGTGCACCCCGAGGATCCGATCGATAAAGAGTACACCGGCGAACTGAAGGGACTGTTCAAGACGGACGAATTTGCCAAGACCAACGGCATCTTCGAAGAGGCCAAACATCACCAGGAGTATCAGGGCTTCCTGCAGTCCAAGCATTACAAGAGCGGACAACTCTCCTGCATCACCTGCCACTCACCGCACGCAGGGAAGGGGAAACTGAAGAAGGTGGCAAGCGGCGCCTGCGTGAAATGCCATGACGCCACCTACACCGTGGAGAAATACATGCCGAACACCGGCAAGACCGCCGACAACCTTTTCGTCAGGTCGCACACCTTCTCCAAGAACCCGCGCAAAGGTGGCAAAGGCGCTGCAGACATGGGTCCGCCGGTAATGTACCAGTAGCATTAAGAAGGACCGATCAGGTACAAGGTTGATAGATATAAAGACAGAAGGCCACGACGCATAGCGCGCCGTGGCCTTTTTTTCCCTGCCGGTATAATGATATAAATGTAGGGTGGGCCGTGCCCACCACCAGGATGCGGTTTTCGGTGGGCACGGCCCACCCTACCTCCTGGCACGGAAAGTCCCCCTTAGCAAAGGGGGATTTAGGGGGATTTCAGCCCTGTCGCAACCTCCGCGCTACGGCAACCGGGGCTAAATCCCCCCCTCCCCCCTTTGCAAAGGGGGGAGATTGGTGGTCCCTTTCAGCTCAAGGCGGAAATCCGCTCCTGCGTCTCCGGGGTCAGGTACTGCCAGAGTCCGAGCCGTTGCAGGGTTTCCAGCTTCGGAATGCCCCCCTCGCTCCAGCCGCGCTCCGCGTAGTACACCTGGATCAGCTTGCGAAGCTCCTTCTTGCGCTGCTCCATCAGCAGGATCCGCTTCTCGGCGGTCGGCATGGCTGCAACGGCTGCCGCATCGCGGCCGAGCATCCTCACAAGTTCGCCCTCGTTATACTCCTGCTCCGTTTCGTAGAGCGCGTCTTCCGTCGGTCCGATGGCCCGGTCCGGGATCCAGTCATGATCGATGGTGCCGGCGCCGTAGCGCATCACGTTCATCACCCGCTGCAGGTTGATGTCCCGGTCGGTCTGCTCGAAGATCTGCTCCCAACCAAGGTCGGTGCCGAGTACGCCGTTGTAGAAGTCGGCATAGATCTCCTGGGAGGCGGGATTTATGTAGACGTCCTCGTTGACGTACTTGGCCGATTCGGGATTGAAGACGTCGACCCAGGGGAGCTTGCAGACGCCGAGGTTGTCGTTGCCCAGTCGCACCCGCGGATAGGTCATCAGCGCCCGCGCCTTGTCCTCGAAGGTCGGAAAGGCGCCGAGCAGATCGGCCTTGATCAGCCATGCAGCGGCATGGTGGGCGCCGATATCGCTGGCGGCGGCGTAGGAGCCCTGCATCGACAGGGAGCGGTGGGTACGGTAAAAGGAGAACGGCAGTCCCTTGGTCTGCATGGCGAATATGGCGAGATCGGCGCGGGGATCAGAGCCGGTGCGGCTCTGGTAGTTTTGTGCCACCCATTCCTGCAGCTCGATCATCCCCTTCCCTGCCATCCGGGCCACCTCCGATTCGCCATGGGCCAGGCGGTGCATGAAGCTGAGCGCTCCCTGCTCGTTGCCCCAGGTAAGCTCCAGCCCCTCGGTCTGGGCGGCGCTCAGGAAGCCGCGCTGGAAGCACTCCATGATGAACGCCATGATGGTGGCGGTGGAGATGGTGTCGATGCCGTAGTTGTCACAGTGCCAGTTCGCCTCCATGATGAACTCCGCACTCCAGATCCCCAGGTTGGAACCGAACCCCGCGGCGGTTTCGTACTCGGGGCCGTCCACCCAGACCTTCTGCCCCGCGTGGCTCCCCGAGACCAGGGTCACCCACCCCCCCTTGTTGCACTGCAGGTTGCAGCCGGGGAAGCAGCCGTCCATGCCGCGGTGCTCGAAGAGATGCTCGGCGTAATGCTTGCCGCAGATCTGTGCGGCCCGCGGATCAGACCCCCCCTGGAAATTGTGGACCGGCAGCGACTGATACTCGTACTTGCTCATGAAGGTGATCAGGCCGACGCTCCCCTTGCGGGCCATCTTCAGCTGTTGCGGGTCGACCTCCTTGACGATCTTGTGCAGTCTGGAACCTGCACCCTGCACCTTTTCCCAGTCGGCAGCCCCGTACGGGTTGTCGCCGCGGGGATACTCCGCCAGCACCACGATCGCCAGGACGTTCTTGTCGCGCATCACCGAGCCGATGCCGGTCCGTCCCGCCTGCTTGGTGCGCCAGACCCCCCTGCCGCCGTCCTTGGCCGGCTTGGTGACGTCGAAATAATGGCTGTTGATGCAGCCGTAGCTGGTATTGGCAGCGCCGACGCCTGTGGACATGAAGGCGATGTTGCGCCTCTGGTAGCCTGCGGCGGTGTACCGGGCGGCGATATCGGTCTGCAGATGAAACGCCTCGTCGTCGGCCGGAGCCGCTTCGAGATGGATCTCGTTGGTGAAACCGTTGATGACGATCAGCATCGCCTGCTTCGCCTTGCCGGTGATCTGCAGGGCGTCGAAGCCGGCATACTTGAGGAAGGCGCCGAAATAGCCGCCGAAGTTGGAGACGCCCGGCACGCCGGTAATCGGCGAAAGGGAAACCGCCATCGCCTTGGCCGTTCCGGGAAACTGCGGAATCCCGCCCAGAGGTCCGTTGGCCAGGATCAGCGGGTTTTCCGGGTCCAATGCCCTGGTGGTCGGTGCCGTAGCCGTGTGCAGCAGGTAAAGACCAAGACTGCGACCGCCGATGAAGTAATCCCGGACCTGCGGATCGAGTTCCGGAGTGGCGATGGCGCCGTTCTCCAGATCGATGGTCAGAATCCTGTTTGCATAGCCACGTTTTAACGCTGTCGGTGTGTATTTCATGATATTTTCCTTGTTCGGTTACAGTCTCGACCCATCCTGGAATGCTCAGCAACCAAATCTTATAACATGGTCCTGATGTCTGCTGCAAGAACTACAGTTTGGCAAAAGTTCACCTGATTAGCGATGATCTTCCGCTGAAAAAACTCCCTCCCCTTCAAGCTGGAATTTGGTCATCAGTCTGACAACAAGCCGAATCTCCAGCAACAGTGGGTGCAGTTGATCTCAAACTGATTAGTGCCAATCTGCAGTCACAAGACCTCCCCCTTTGTAAAAGAGGGGTCGGGGCAGTGTTGTCCGGTTAGAAAAATGCATCTATACATTTCGACTCAAACCCACTGCTTTTCACCCTCCCCCAGCCCCTCCCATCAAGGGAGGGGGGCTTAAAGTCCCCTCTCCCCTGGTGGGAGAGGGCTAGGGAGAGGGGGGGGAAGGGCCAGTGCAAGAAGCAAACCGGACACTGCTGGGGTCGGGGGGGATTTTACCCGGTTGCAACGGAGTGCCGATTGCGCTTTAGGGCAAATCGCACCCTAAGTCCCCCCTTTTTCAAAGGGGGACTTCCCGCTGCACTGATGCAAGCTGACATTGCCGATGAAACGCGTGGTCTGGGTGCACGGCTGGAGGATTGATAGAGAGGTATCGGATGCGGATAGTTATTTAACAGGCGGGATGCCGAGATCCTTACAGATCTTTCGTGCCAGGACATCGCTGTGGTGTTCTTTTCATACTGCTATCTTCTCTTCACTATAATCAGCGCCAGCGGCGAGGAGCGCATCCTGCTTGTTGAATTCCAAAGCCTCCCGCAAGGCACTGCGCAAGCTTTTGAGCAACTCCTTGTGGGAGCTTTCCTGGCAATTCACACCGGGAACTTCTTCGATCCAGCCCAGCCACCATTCGCCATCTCGCTTGATAATCGCAGTATATTCGTTGTTCATACCATGACCTCGCAGTAATATTGAATTTTGCAAGAATAACATAAATTATGACCATCGGAAAGAAATCAAAGGCGCAGCACAACACGACCGCCTAATGAGCACTCAACATCGTTTTCACCTTCTTTGGTAAAAACCTCACCCGATGGAGGCGAGTTCCAGCCTGCCGCCCCAGCGCAGCATCAGTTCGGCACGCAGCCGTTCGTTTCCCGGAGCGCTCAGCCCCGGATCCCGCTCGACTAGAGCCGGCACCGTCAGCTGGATTGACTTGTTATACGATTTGTTTTACTGTACATTAAACGGTACAGGTCCCTTGGGAGGAACGCAATGAATACGATCACATACACCTCGGCTCGTACTAATCTTGCACAAACAATGGAAAAAGTTTGTGATGACCATGCGCCAGTCATAATCACCCGCAAAGCTGCCAAGCCCGTCATTATGATGTCTCTTGATGACTACGAAGCCCTCGAAGAGACGGCGTACCTGCTTAGAAGCCCAAAAAATGTACATAGGCTGCTAGAGTCAATTGCTGAGCTTGAAGCAGGCAGAGGAAGAGAAAGGGAGTTGGTAGATTGAAGTTAGTCTTCTCGGAACATGCATGGGAGGAATATATTTATTGGCAAAGTGTCGATAAAAAGATTTCAAAGCGGATCAATATATTAATTCGGGATATTCAACGAATGCCGTATGATGGATTAGGAAAGCCGGAACCTTTAAAACATGCTCTCTCCGGATATTGGTCCCGCAGAATCAACGATGAGCATCGCATTGTATATAAAGTCGAAGAAAACTCAGTAATTATTGCCCAGTTTCGCTATCATTATTGAATTGATCAACGGGAACTGGAGGTGTACCGTGACCGATTTACGAAGCTTAATTGGTCCGCGCAGAATAAGCAAATTCGTTCAGAAACTGGTCCGTCCACATGTAGTGCGCCCAAATCTCGACTCGGAATATGCTGAAATGGCAAGGGATACAAAGAGGGAAGAGGAAGCCATAGACTGGGCCGAGAGTACATTCACCCTTACTCCAGCGATACTCGGTATAGGTGCTTAATCGAACCTTGAGGGGGTTACAGCCCAAGTAACCCCCGTTTCCGTCTCTTCAACCCTTCCCTTGGGATACCCCTTGATGATCGGAAGGATCTCGATAACCAGCCGGTATCTTACCCCCCCACCCGCACCTGACAACTTATCACCTCCACCTGACAACTTATCACCTCCACCTGATAACTTATCACCCGCACCTGACAACTTATCACCCGCACCTGACAACTTATCACCCGCTCCTGACAACTTATCACCCGCACCTGATAACTTATCACCCGCACCTGATAACTTATCACCCGCACCTGATAACTTATCACCCGCACCTGACGACTTATCACCCGCTCCTGACAACTTATCACCCGCACCTGATAACTTATCACCCGCACCTGACAACTTATCACCTGCACCTGACAACTTATCACCCGCACCTGACAACTTATCACCCGCACCTGATAACTTATCACCTGCACCTGACAACTTATCACCCGCACCTGACGACTTATCGCCTGCACATCACGACTTATCACCTGCATCTGAGGTGTGCGCGAGGGGGACGCCCCTGCGAACATGCGAAAAATCATCCTCGCAGCAGTGAAGTCGGTTGTGTGATTTCAGCAGGTTCAGGACCGCCCTGCGAGGCCTGGGCCTGGGCCTGGGCCTGGGCCTGGGCCTGGGCCTGGGCCGCGGCATGACCGCCTTTAAGGGGATCGGAAGCTAGATCGGTGGGGAAGGCAAAATTTTGCCGGCCAAATTCACCTCTAGCCGCCGGAGAGGGGGGTCGCGATGCACTGGTTAGGCTAGACGGGGCCGAGAGAAGCGGCATTGAAGGCCGAATCGAGTGGGCCGAGACCACATTCAAGGACATGGCCCATGAGACGGAGTGAGGTCTGGTGGGTAAATTTTGATCCTTCCTTAGGGGGAGGAATACGGAAAAAACGTCCGGCTGTCATCGTAAGCAATGATGCATCGAACAAATTCCTGGATCGAGTTCAAGTTGTGCCCTTGACAAGCAAGACAGACCGTTTCTATCCCAGTGAGGCATTGGTTACTTTTGAAGATAAAGAGAGCAAGGCCATGGCGGACCAACTGGCGACTGTAAGCAAGTTGCGGCTCTTTAAACTGGCAGGAGTTCTATCTCAAGAAGATATGGAAGGATAGAGGATGTCATAAAAATACAACTTGGGTTTCGTTGAAAATCAAAACAGTCAGAATGCATCGTGAAGCCTCACCCGATCGAGGCGAGTTCCAGCCTGCCGCCCCAGCGCAGCATCAATTCGCTGCGCAGCCGTTCGTTTCCCGGAGCGCTCAGCCCGGGGTCGCGCTCGACTAGGGCGAACGCCTCCTTCCGCGCCTGCTCCAACACCCCGCCATCGCGCAGTATGTCCGCTACCTTCAACTCCGGAAGCCCCGCCTGCCTGGTTCCCAGGAAATCCCCGGGACCCCGGATCTGGAGATCGGCCTCGGCGATGACGAAACCGTCTGAGCTCTCGACCATCACCTCTAAACGCCTCGCGCCATCCTCTGAACGCTTGTCCCCGGTCAAAAGGATGCAGCGGGAACGCTCGCTGCCGCGCCCTACCCTGCCCCGCAGCTGATGCAGTTGGGAGAGGCCGAAGCGCTCGGCGTGCTCGATCACCATGACGGTGGCGTTGGGGACGTCGATGCCGACCTCGATGACGGTGGTGGCGACCAGGATGTCGGTCTCTCCCGCCTTGAAGGAGGTCATCACCGCCTCTTTCTCGGCTGCGCTCATCCTGCCGTGCAGGACGGCGACCCGCAGATCGGCAAAAACATCCTGGGCCAGATGTGCGGCCATCTGCACGGCGGCCTTCAGATCGCTTTTCTCTGACTCTTCGACCAGCGGGTAGATGACGTAGGCCTGTCTCCCCTTTTTCACCTCTTCGCGCACGACCGCATACACCTCCTTGCGGCGCGCCTCACGCGCTATGCGGGTGTCGATTGGGGTCCGGCCGGGAGGGAGCTCGTCGATAACGGAGAGGGAGAGATCGCCGAAGACGGTCATGGAAAGGGTGCGCGGGATGGGCGTCGCCGTCATCACCAGGATGTCGGGATTCTCCCCCTTGCGCTTCAGAAGCGCACGCTGCACGACGCCGAAACGGTGCTGCTCGTCGATGACGCCGAGTCCCAGCCGGTGAAACTCCACCTTTTCCTGAATCACGGCGTGCGTTCCCACCACGATACGGGTCTCGCCGGAGGCGATCCGCTCCAGCGTCTCCCCCTTACCTTTCACGCTCGCGGTCAGAAGTGCCACGCTGATGCCGAGTCGCTCACAGTAGCCGTGGATGTTCAGATAGTGCTGCTCGGCCAGAAGCTCGGTGGGCGCCATGATGGCTACCTGGTAGTCATTCTCGACGCAGATCAGGGCTGCCAGGAGCGCGACAAGCGTCTTCCCGCAACCGACGTCGCCCTGCACCAGCCGGTGCATCGGGTGCGGCGACATCATGTCCTCCTTGATCTCTGACAGCACCCGTCTTTGGGCATTGGTGAGTGAGAACGGCAGCAGCTTCAGGAGTTCTTTGGTATAGCGGTGCGTCACCTTGAAACTGATGCCGTCTTCCAGGGCGACGCCGCGTTTCTTGAGGGCGAGCCCCAGTTGCAGGAAGAACAGCTCGTCGAAAGCCAGCGAGCGGTGCGCCTCGCCCTTCCCCTCGTTGAGCGCGGTCACGGCGCTGGAAGGATCGGGCGCATGCGCCTCCCGAAGCGCAACCGGCAGCGAAAGGAGCTTATGGCGTCGGACGATCTCCTCGGGGAGCGCACCTGTCACATAGCGGCTGAAGCGCTGCACGGTGTCACGCATGATGCGGCGCATCAGCTTCTGGCTCACCCCCTCGGTGAGCGGATAGACCGGAAGGATCCTGCCGAAGTTCTCGGGGTCCCGGGCCATGACCTGGCTTAGATCCTCGCCTTCCGCCGCCCATTCCACCTCGGGGTGGTGCATCTCGCGCTGAAAACCGAACTGCGCCACATCGCCGATGAAGATGCCGCGCCGGCCCGGCTGCAGGTTCTTCTTCATGAACGTTGGGTGGAAATGGAACCACTTGAGCGGCAGGCTTCCGCTGTCGTCGCGCACGATCGCCTCGAAATAGCGCCGCCCCCCCTTGGTGGTCAAGGCCTCGGCCGATACCACGGTGGCGAAGAAAGCCTCGGTGTTGCCGGGACGCAGTTCCGCAATCCGCTTCAACTCGCGGCGGTCCTCGTAGCGGTTGGGGAGCAGATACAGGGCGTCCTCGACCGTGGCGATCCCCTTCTTGCCGAGCGCTTCGGCGAGCTTTGGCCCCACCCCTTTTATGGAACGGATCGGGGTCTTCAACTCCTCACGGGCGGGATCTGCGAAAGTCTTTGCGGCCGGGACCGCCACAGATTTTGTCGGCGAAGCGGCTACAGGGTTTGCATCGGAAGCGGCTACAGGGTTTGCATTCGAAGCGGCTACAGGGTTTGCATTCGAGGACGCCGTGGATTTTACTGCAGCGGCAGCAGACTTTGCAGCCGGGACCTTTCTATCTTTTTTGGTTTGGGGCTGTACTGAGATGCGGAGGGTGCCGTCGACGACCTCGATGCTGAGCAGGTCGCCCGGGCTAAGGGCCAGGGATTTTCTGAGCTCTTCCGGAAGCGGGATGGACCCGTCTGGGGCAAGCGTGATGATCGGCATGGGAAGGAAGACGAAAGTGCCGGGCGCAGGAGAACTCCTCCCACGCCCGGCAGCAAACGGTCTACTAAACGAAAAGCGCGTTGATGTCGGTGAGGATGTCGTCGACGCTGATGCCGTGAGCGGCGCACCCCTGCTCCAGGGACTCGTTCTGAGCGCCCATGCAGCCGATGCAGCCGAGGTTGTATTTTCCGAGCACCTTGACGACGTCCGGGTGCATCCTCATCACTGCAGCAAAAGTCATATCCTTAGTTACCTGACTCATGTAAGACTCCTTTAAAATCGGGTTAGTGTGATTATTTTCTTCAACTGTGAGTTGAGAAAACCGGGACGGCTCTGATGCGTGTGAAAGCTGCGTGAAACGTGCTGCCTGTGTCGGCGTTGCTAAATCCCCCCCGACCCCCCTTTTTCAAAGGGGGGAGGTTTGGTCCGATTTCCAAAGGGGGAGGTTTTATCCTTCCAAAGGTCCTACTCGTACCTGATCTCCATGATCTCATACTCTTTGGTGCCGGACGGGACGCTCACCTTGACGGTGTCGTCCAGCTTGTGGCCTATGAGCGCCTTCCCCACCGGCGAGGTGCAGGAAATCTTACCTATCTTGATGTCGGCTTCGTCCTCACCAACGATCTTGTAGGTGAGCTCCTCCTCGGTCGCCGTGTCGTAGACGGTCACCGTAGCTCCGAAGACGACCTTGTCGGGCTTCAAATTGGAGAGATCGACCACATAGGCGCGCGCCAGCTTGTCGCCCAGTTCCAGAATGCGTCCCTCGATAAAGCCCTGACGGTTCTTCGCCGCATCGTACTCTGCATTCTCCGAAAGATCTCCGTGTGCCCTCGCCTCGGCGATATCCTGTATAACCTTGGGGCGCTCCTCCTTGATCAGACGCTTCAGATCCTCCTGAAGGGCCTCGTAACTCTCCTTAGTCAATGGGACTGTCTGGGACATCGGCTCACTACTCCTTGATGAACTTCTAGGGGGGCCTGTTGGCCCCCCCGTAGATCGCATTTGATCATGTGAAATGTACTTATCATCTCGTTCCCAAGCTCCAGCTTGGGAACGCAAATTGTATAGGAAGCTCCGCTTCAACGCCTCAAAGCTGGAGCTTTGACAGCGGTTGCAACGCCTCAAAGCTGGAGCTTTGACAGCGATTGCATTCCCAAGCTGGAGCTTGGGAACGAGAAACTTTGACAGCGATTGCATTCCCAAGCTGGAGCTTGGGAACGAGAAGCTTCTCAGGTGGATCTGACCGACTACCCCCCTATACTTATTTGAGGTATTCCTGGATCGACTTCACTGCAAGCTTCGACTGCGACAGGGCGATGATGCCGTCCACTGCGGCCCGAGCGCCCGAGGCGGTCGTGTAATAGGCTACGTTGTTGACCAGGGTGTTCCTGCGAATCGAGAAGGAGTCCGCCACGGCTTGGGCTCCGAGGGTGGTGTTGATTACCATGCAGATCTCGTTATTCTTAATCGCGTCGACGATGTGGGGCCGCCCTTCAAGCACCTTGTTTACCACCTGTACCGGGATGCCCTTCTCCTGCAGATAGCTTGCTGTGCCGCGCGTGGCGACCAATTCGAAGCCCTGATCATACAGCCTTTTTGCACAGCTGACAATATGTTTTTTGTCAGAATCCTTGACGCTTATGAACACTTTACCGGACACGGGAAGCTTGACGCCGGCACCGGATTGCGCCTTGGCATAGGCCTCGGCGAAGGTCTCACCGATCCCCATCACCTCGCCGGTCGACTTCATTTCGGGTCCGAGAATGGTATCGACGCCCGGGAACTTGGCGAAGGGAAACACCGACTCCTTCACCGAGATATGCTTCGGCACGATCTCGTCCACGATGCCTAGCTCGGCCAGGGTCTTGCCTGCCATGACCCGGGCGGCGATCTTGGCGAGCGGACGGCCGGTCGCCTTGGAGACGAAGGGGGAGGTGCGCGAGGCACGCGGGTTCACCTCGATGATGTAGATGTCGTCCCCCTTGACGGCGAACTGCACGTTCATGAGCCCCTTCACGTTGAGCTCAAGCGCCATCACCTTGGTCTGGCGCCTGATCTCGTCGGCGATCTCCCGGGAGAGGGAGTAGGGAGGAAGCGAACAGGCGGAGTCGCCGGAGTGGATCCCGGCCTCCTCGATATGCTCCATGATGCCGCCTATCACGGCGACGGTGCCGTCGCACAGGGCGTCGACGTCGATCTCGATCGCCTCGTCCAGGAACTTGTCGATCAGGATCGGGTGCTCGGGCGAAGCCAGAACGGCGGTGTGCATGTAGCGGCGCAGGTTCTCGACGTCGTAGACGATCTCCATGGCGCGCCCGCCAAGGACGTAGGAGGGGCGCACCACGACGGGATAGCTGATGCGCTCCGCGACGATCTCGGCCTCCTCGAAGGAGCGGGCGGTACCGTTTTCCGGCTGGCGCAGGCCGAGTTTCTGCAGCATCTCCTGGAAGCGCTCGCGGTCCTCGGCGCGGTCGATGGCGTCGGGAGAGGTCCCGATGATCGGCACCCCGGCCTTTTCCAGGGCGACCGCGAGTTTCAGCGGGGTCTGCCCGCCGAACTGCACGATGACGCCGGTCGGCTTCTCCACGTCGACGATGTTCAGCACGTCCTCCAGGGTGAGCGGCTCGAAGTAGAGACGGTCCGAGGTGTCGTAGTCGGTCGATACCGTCTCCGGGTTGCAGTTCACCATGATGGTCTCGTAGCCGTCCTCGGCCAGCGCGAAGACGCCGTGCACGCAGCAGTAGTCGAACTCGATCCCCTGCCCGATCCGGTTCGGTCCGCCCCCCAGGATGATGATCTTCTTCCGGTCGGTCGGCTCCGCCTCGCACTCCTCCTCGTAGGTCGAGTAGAGGTACGGGGTGTGGGCCACGAATTCGGCGGCGCAGGTATCGACCCGCTTGAACACCGGCTTGACCCCCACCGAGAGACGCAGGGCGCGCACGTCGTTCTCCGGGATATTCCAGAGCATGCCGAGGTACTTGTCGGCGAAACCGTAACGCTTGGCCTCCAGGAGAATATCCTTGAGTTTCGCCTTGTCCTCCGTCTCGGGGTTTACCTGCTTGAGTTCCTCCTCCATCTCGATGATCTGGCGGATGTTGTGCAGGAACCAGGGATCGATGGCGGTGAGGGCGTAGATCTCATCCACGGTCATGCCGCAGCGGAAGGCGTCGCCCACGTACCAGGGCCGGTCGCAGTTGGGCGTTCTCAGCTTGTCCAGCAGCTGCGCGCGCTCCTTCTCGGTCAGGGCGCGGCGGCAATCGCCGGCCACTCCGAAAAAGCGCGATTCGAGGCCGCAGGAGCCGATCTCAAGGGAGCGCAGCGCCTTCTGGAACGACTCCTTGAAGGTCCTGCCGATCGACATGACCTCGCCCACCGACTTCATCTGGGTGGTGAGGGTCGCGTCCGCCGCCGGGAACTTCTCGAAGGTGAAGCGCGGGATCTTGGTCACCACGTAGTCGATGGTCGGCTCGAAGCAGGCCGGGGTCTCCTTGGTGATGTCGTTGGTGATCTCGTCCAGGGTGTAGCCGACGGCGAGCTTCGCCGCGATCTTGGCGATGGGGAAGCCGGTCGCTTTGGAGGCGAGCGCCGAGGAGCGCGAGACGCGCGGGTTCATCTCGATGACGATGAGCCTGCCGTTCTTGGGATTGATGCCGAACTGGATGTTGGAGCCGCCGGTATCCACCCCGATCTCGCGGATGATCTTCAGGGAGGCGTCGCGCAGGATCTGGTATTCCTTGTCCGTGAGCGTCTGGGCCGGTGCGACCGTGATGGAGTCGCCGGTGTGGACACCCATGGCGTCGAAGTTCTCGATGGAGCAGATGATCACCACGTTGTCCGCGGTGTCCCTCATCACCTCCAGCTCGTACTCCTTCCAGCCGATGAGCGACTCCTCTACCAGGATCTCGTCGGTGGGAGACGCCTCGATGCCGGCCATCGACATGCGCTCGTACTCTTCCATGTTGTAGGCGATGCCGCCGCCGGTGCCCCCCAGGGTGAAGGAGGGGCGGATGATGGCGGGGAAGCCGACCTTCTTTATGACCTCCATCGACTCCGAGTAGTTGTGGGCCAGACCCGATCTCGGGACGGCGAGATTGATGCGCTGCATCGCCTCCTTGAACAGGGTGCGGTCCTCGGCCATCTTGATGGCGGGAAGCTTCGCGCCGATCAGTTCCACCCCGAACTTCTCCAGGGTGCCGTTCTCGGCCACGGCAACCGCCGTGTTGAGAGCGGTCTGTCCGCCCAGCGTCGGGAGCACCGCGTCGGGGCGCTCCTTCTCGATGATGGCGGCGAGGATCTCGGGAGTGACCGGTTCGATATAGGTGAAGTCGGCGAAGTCCGGGTCGGTCATGATGGTCGCCGGGTTGCTGTTCAGGAGCACCACCTCGTAGCCCTCTTCCTTGAGCGCCTTGCAGGCCTGGGTTCCCGAGTAGTCGAACTCGCACGCCTGTCCGATGACGATCGGTCCCGCGCCGATGATGAGGATCTTCTTGATGTCTGTACGTTTAGGCATGGTAAATCACTCCGTTTATTCTCAGTTATACTCTCAGTATTAAGCAGTTAAATACTATTTATTTAAGCAGTAATTTATGGTTGCCGTTATCATCCCAACTCTCCCCCCTTTGAAAAAGGGGGGTCGGGGGGGATTTGCCTCTGCTCCCAAGCTTGCCTCGACAGTCAAAATCAAATCCCCCTAAATCCCCCTTTGTCAAAGGGGGACTTCAAAGCAAGGCGGACCTTGAAACTACCCCGGCTCGTCCTGCACCCAGCCGTTCTCCAGATCGCACTCTTCCAAAGCCTCGACCGCTGCGCCGTACTCCTCGGGCGTGATCCTTCTCTCGATTCCCGTGGTCTCTCCGGCAACGTGCGCCGGGAAGTACTGGCTCATCAGCGCTATGTGGGTCTCGGTGCCGAGATGCTCGGCGATCCAGGCAAGGGTTTCTGCGCTCCCCGCCCTCCCCTCCGGAAGGACCAGGTGCCGGATGATCAGCCCTTTTCTGCCGATGCCATCCTCATCGCACTCCAGATGCCCCACCTGGCGCAGCATCTCGCCCACCGCAGGGCGGTTTATCCCGGGATACCCCGGCGCAGAGGAGATCCAGAGCGCCTCTTCCTCCGAGGCGTACTTCATGTCCGGCAGGTAGATGTCGACCACACCGTCCAGAAGGCTAAGCGTGTCGAGCCGCTCGTACCCACTCGTGTTCCACACGATCGGCAGTTTGAACCCTTTGCGAATAGCCAGGTATAGGGAGGCCAGGATCTGCGGCGTGAAGTGGCTCGGCGTGACGAAGTTTATGTTGTGGGCGCCCTTAAGCTGCAGCCCGAGCATCTTTTCTGCCAGCTGTCCGGTGGAGAGATCCGTGCCGTTACGCAGCTGGCTGATCGGAAAGTTCTGACAGAACCGGCAGTTGAGCGTGCAACCGGACAGGAAGATCGTGCCCGACCCCCTGCTTCCCGAGATGGGCGGCTCCTCGCCCCTGTGGATGCTGGCTGAGGCGATGCGAGGCGTCCTGCCGCCGCCGCAAAGACCGACCTCTCCCGCCAGGCGGTTCACACCGCAGGCGTGTGGGCAGAGGTCGCAGGAAGCGAGACGGGCATAGCCGGCCCTGATGCGCCGGATCAGCTCTCCGCTATGGTAAAGATCGATGTATCGCATAAATAAGCAGGTTAAGGTAAAAAGCAGGTTAAGGTTAAGGTTAAGGTTAAGGTTAAGGTTAAGGTTAAGGTAAAGGTTAAGGTTAAGGTAAAGATTAACTGCTATCCCTGTCGCCCCGTTAGCAGCCTTCCCCCGTTAGCAGCCTTCCCCCTCCCCTTCAAGGGGAGGGTCGGGGTGGGGATGGGGGACCTCTACCTCTACCTTTACCTCTACCTGTACCTTTACCTTTGTTTTTCCTTCTCCATCATTTCCACGAACCTGTCGAACAGATAGTGCGAGTCGTGCGGGCCCGGAGAGGCCTCGGGGTGGTGCTGAACCGAGAAGATCGGGAGATTCTTGTGCCGCATCCCCTCCACGGTCTGGTCGTTCAGGTTCTCGTGCGCCAACTCGCTTGCGTGGGCAAGCGACAGGATGTCCACGGAAAAGCCGTGGTTCTGAGCGGTTATCTCAACCTTGCCGGTTTCCATATCCATGACGGGGAGGTTGGAGCCGTGGTTTCCGAACTTGAGCTTCAGGGTGCGCCCGCCCAGGGCAAGCCCAAGGAGCTGGTGCCCCAGGCAGATGCCGAAGATCGGCTTCTTCCCCACGAACGCCTTGATGTTCTCGATGACCGCCTTCATCGGCTCCGGGTCGCCCGGGCCGTTGGAAAGGAAGATGCCGTCGGGGTTCATGGCGAGCGCGGACTCGGCCGGGAAGGTTGCCGGCACCACGGTCACGTCGCAGCCGGCCGAGACCAGGCAGCGCAGGATGTTCAGCTTGATCCCGAAGTCGTAGGCTACCACCTTGTACTTGAGATCCTTCCGGTCGACCTGCGGGTAGCCGCTCTCCAGGTCCCAGAGCCCCTCGGTCCAGTGGTAGGGGGCCGTGCAGCTCACACCCGAGGCGAGGTCGAGCCCGCTCATGGAGGGGATGCCGCGCGCCTTCCTGACCAGGCTCTCCGGGTCGAAGTCGATGGTGGAGATGATGCCGTTTTGCGCCCCCTTGTCGCGCAGGTGCCGGGTCAGCGCGCGCGTGTCGATCCCCTGGATGCCGATGATGCCGTGCTCCTTCAGGTAGGCGTCGAGGCTCATGGTCGCGCGCCAGTTGGAGTAGCAGTCCATGTATTCCCTGACGATGAAACCCGACAGGTAGAGCTGGCCGCTTTCCACGTCCTCGGGGTTGATCCCGGTGTTGCCGATCTGGGTGTAGGTCATGGTGACCATCTGCCCCTTGTAGGAAGGGTCGGTCAGCACCTCCTGATATCCCGACATGGCGGTGTTGAAGACAACCTCGCCAGATGTTTCGCCCGATGCGCCGAAGGCCTTGCCAGTGAAGATCCGGCCGTCCGCCAGAGCCAGTACTGCTTTCATGTTTCTTCTCCCGAATCCGTTTTAATGCTGTGTCGCGCAGTGACGCGAATTGATAAACAGTATGGTTTAAAAAAATGCGAGTCAGGGTGACTTGCTGAATTCGCCCCTCTCCCTAACCCTCTCCCACGAGGGGAGAGGGTTAGGGAGCCCCCTCCATCACCCACCAAAGTAGATGGGACCATACCCCCCTCCCTTTATGGGAGGGGCTGGGGGAGGGTCGACCTTAACCCTACGCCTTGTGCACCACCTGCCCCTTCACGATGGTGTAGACGGCGGCACCTTTCATCTGCCACCCCAGAAACGGGCTGTTCTTCGACTTCGACTCCATCTTCTCGGCGCTCACCTGCCACTGCTTGAGCGGGTCGATGATGGTGACGTCGGCAACGGCACCCGGCTTCAGCGTGCCGCGCTCAAGACCGAGGATTTTCGCCGGGTTGCATGACATAAGCGACACCAGCGCCTTAAGGTCCAGGCACCCCTCCTCGACCAGCTTGAGGGAGAGGGGCAGCGAGGTCTCCAGGCCGACGATGCCGTTTAACGCGACGTTGAACTCGACATCCTTCTCGTCCGGATGATGCGGCGCGTGGTCCGTGGCGATCGCGTCGATGGTGCCGTCGGCAAGCCCGGCCTTCATGGCGGCGACGTCGCCGGACGTTCTCAAGGGGGGGTTCATCTTGGCGTTGGTGTTGTAGCCCAGCACGGCCTCATCGGTAAGGGTGAAGTAGTGCGGCGCCGTCTCGCAGGTGACCTGCACCCCCCTGGCCTTGGCATTGCGGATGATGCGCGCCGAGCCGACAGTGGAGATGTGCGCGATATGCACCGGGGCGCCGGTGAACTCCGCCAGATAAACCTCGCGGGCGACCGCGACGTCCTCGGCAGCCCAGGGAATCCCCTTGAGGCCGAGTTCGGTAGAGGTGAATCCCTCGTTCATGACTCCCTCGCCCACCAGGGAGATCTCCTCTGAATGGGAGATCACGGTGATCCCTACTCCCTTGGCGTACTCGAGCGCGCGGCGCATCAGCTCGGCGCTTGCCACCGGCTTGCCGTCGTCCGAAACCGCGACGCACCCCGCCTCCTTGAGCTCACCCATCTCGGCCAGGCTCTCGCCCTTGCTCCCCTTGGTGATGGCCCCGATCGGGAACACGTTGACCACCGCCTCGTTTCTCGCCTTGTTAAGGATGTATGAGGTGACCGCCTTGTTGTCGATCACCGGAGAGGTATTGGGCATGCAGGCGACCGAGGTGAATCCCCCCGCTGCGGCAGCGCGGCTGCCGGTGGCGATGTCTTCCTTGTACTCAAGTCCCGGGTCGCGCAAATGCACGTGCATGTCGATCAGTCCCGGGGTAACGATGAGACCTGCCGCATCGATGCTCTGCGTCCCTTCCGGCGCCGTCAGGCCATGGCCCAATTCCAGAACCACGCCGTCGGCGATCAAGATGTCCATAGTCTCGTCAATCCCCTGCGAGGGATCTATCAAGCGCCCGCCTACTATCAACAGATTCATATCAAGCACCTCTTAAAGACAGATTAAGGTTAAGGTTAAGGTCAAGGCAAAACCTGTTCAAGGTTCTATGTTCAAGGTTCAAGGTTAATATCAAAAACAAAGAATTTTGAACTTAGAACTTAGAACTTAGAACGTAGAACTTTGAACCGCTTTTATCCTTCCGCCGGCTCGCCGCCGCAAACGTGATAGAGCATCGCCATCCTGATAGCGACACCGTTTTCCACCTGCTTCAGTATGTACGACTGCGACCCGTCGGCGACTGCGGAAGAAAGCTCGACACCGCGGTTGATGGGACCGGGATGCATGACCATGGCGTCCTTCTTGGCAAGCGCGAGCATGTCCGGATTCAATCCGAAGTAGCGGGAGTACTCGCGCATGCTCGGAAGCAGGGTCTTCCCCTGGCGCTCCAGCTGGATCCTGAGCATCATCACCACGTCCGCCTGATCCACCGCCTCGCGCATGTCCTTGCAGACCGTGACGTTGCCCAGCCGCTCGATCCCTATCGGCATCATGGTGGGAGGACCGGCGAGAAAGACCTGGGACCCCATGGTGGTGAGCCCGTAAATATTGGAGCGGGCCACCCTGCTGTGGGTGATGTCGCCGACGATCGCCACCTTCAACCCGGCCAGCGTCCCGAACCTCTGGCGCATGGTGAGCATGTCCAAAAGCCCCTGCGACGGGTGCTCGTGGGCGCCGTCGCCGGCGTTGATCACCGAGCAGGTCACCCTTTTGGAGAGGTACTCGTGCGCGCCGGAAACCGCGTGGCGCATCACGATGATGTCGGGCTTCATGGCGAGGATATTCTGGGCGGTATCCGAGAGGGTCTCCCCCTTGGTCACGGAACTCGTGGACGCAGTGATGTTCACCGTGTCCGCCGAGAGCCTTTTCGCTGCGATTTCGAAGGAGGTGCGGGTCCTGGTGGATGCCTCGTAGAAGAGGTTCACCACGGTCTTGCCGCGCAGAGTCGGCACCTTCTTGATGTCGCGACAATTGATCTCGTCGAGGCTGTCCGCCGTATCGAGGAGCAGTTCAATCTCCTCTTTGGACAGATCCTTTAGGGCGATGATGTCTTTGTGCCTGAACCCCATGATACCCCCCCTGAAACTGGTTTTGCGTCCCGCCTTACGCGTTTCGCGTTAATAAATTACAGGTAAAGCCGGAACCCCTCTTTCAACTCCCGGCAGTTCAAGTCCCTCCCCCTGCCACCCCCATCCCCACCCCAACCCTCACCTTGAAGGGGAGGGAGTTTTACCGGCTTTTCGAAAAAGCCACTATTTCTGCAGGATCACCTCGGTCGGATGCTCTTCGGCGTCGAAGGCGACCATGATGTTCTCGCTCCTGCTGGTAGGCACGTTGCGCCCCACGAAGTCGGCGCGGATCGGCAGGTCCCGGTGGCCACGGTCGACGAGGACGGCAAGCTGTATGCAGGAGGGGCGCCCCTGATCGATGAGGGCGTCCATGGCGGCGCGGATGGTCCGCCCGGTGAAGAGCACGTCGTCCACAAGTACCACCCTCTTCCCCTCGACCGAGAAGGGGAGTTCGGTCTTGCCGACCGGGAGGTGCTCGGAATGGCCCTTGAAGTCGTCGCGGTACATGGTGATGTCGACAGCACCCACCGGCACCTCGACACCCTCGATCTCCAGGAGACGAGCCGCGAGTTCGTGGGCCAGATACACGCCGCCGGTCCGGATACCTACCAGTACCAGACCCTCGACCCCCTTGTTCTTCTCGAGCACCTCGTGGGCTATCCTTGTAAGCGCCCTTTTCACCCCGGTGCCGTCCAAAATTACCGTATTTTCAGCCATAGCAACCCCCTATAATCAGGCAAAAGTTCTTGTTTTTTTTGTTACGTTACGCTTCCGCGTTACCCGGCAACAGGGATCCGGATCCCCGCAATAAAAAGAGCCTTCCCGCACAAAAGGCGAAAAGGCTCTTCTAAATAACGATAAAGAGTACTTTATGCTTCACCTTTGCTAACCTCACGGGGCTAATTTAAAAGGCAACCGACAAATTTCAGTTAAATTAGCACCGGGACAGGCCAGAGTCAAGACCAAACTGCCGCTTATAGCGCAGGCTAACGTTAAGATTTATTTAGCCAAATCAGACGAGTATTCAGCGACACGAAAACGGTCCCCGCCCCCGGAGGGGGAGGGTTAGGGAGGGGGGAAACCGGAGAGTATTTCGCGAAGGAAGCTGCAGTCTTCCCCCCTCCCGACCTCCCCCCTCCGGGGGGAGGAGTAGGAGCGGAGTGCGAAGGGTAGGTCGGGTTAGCGCAGCGTAACCCGACACCCCACCCGATCCAATTTCATGGCACCATTCGATACCAGCTAAAATGCAAGTCGGGTTACGCCCTACGGGCTAACCCGACCTACTGTTGTTCTTAATCTTAATCTTGACCCTCAAATGCAAGTCGGGTTACGCCCTACGGGCTAACCCGACCTACTGTTGTTCTTAATCTTAATCTTGACCTTAACCTTAATCTGTTACCTAGGCATCTGGCAGTACATGTTGCTGTAGGGGCGCTTGCTCTTGGGAAGGACCTTGACGAACTTCTCCTTGAGCACTTCCTCGACGTCCAGGCCGAAGTCGGCACAGTAGTTCTGCAGGTGCGTGCGCAGCGCCAGCTCGTCGGCGACGGTAAGCTCGAAAACGCCTACCTCCTGGGAGAGCCTGGACTCGTCCACACCGCCGCGCACGTAGATGGTGCCGCCGTGCATGCCTGTTCCGAAACTGAAGCCGTGCTTGGCGTTCCCTTCGGCATCGGAGTACATGCCGAGCAGCACCAGTACGCCCCCCGCCATGTACTCGCCAAAGAAGTCACCGGCGTTTCCGCCCACGACCAGCACCGGCATGTTGTCCTGGTAGGACTTCATGTGAATGCCGACCCGGTAGCCGACATCCTTCAGGATATGCATCTTGCCGCCGCGCATGCCGTAGCCCAGCACATCACCGGCGTGTCCGTGGACCACGACCTTGCCCGCGTTCATGGTGTTGCCGATGTTGTCCTGGCCGTTGTCGCGCACGATGATGGTGGCGCCGTTCATGAAGGCCCCGAGGTCGTTTCCCGGCACGCCGTTGATCGTGATGGTGACCGGGCGGTTGATGCCGTCGCCGATGAAATACTGGCCGTTCACGTTATTGAGCTCTATGGCTTCCGCCCCGCCGGCAACCGCCGCACGGATCTGAGCGTTCAGGTCTTTATAGTACACGCCCTTGGCATCTATCTGCATTTATCTGCTCCTCTCTGTGAACCAGATCAAGGTCAACCCAAACCGCCGACCACACCTGATTTTAGATCCTATCTTAATCTTAATCTTAATCTTAACCTGTTCCTAAATGACTCCGGGGTTCATCTTGACGACTACCGGCTGGCCGCCGCGCGGGGACCAGATCTTCTCGGGCGCCGGGCAGATCTCCCTGATGGCGGCCTCCTCGGAGGCCATATAGACGAACTCCCCCTTGGTGGCGCAGACCAGCGGGCGCAGCTTCACCCGGTCGTTCAGGCCGATGAGCCCCTCGTTGCTGGCGAACAGGATGGCGAACGGCCCGTTCAGCAGGGCGCTGCCGTAGACCTGCCGTATGGCGGTCAGGAGCTCCCTGTCGTCCTTGTCCATCTGGTCGATGCTCTCCCAGAAAGGGGAAGCAAGCGCCAGCGAGGCGAGTTCGGCGGTGAGGCCGTGCTTTCTGATCAGGAGGTCGAGCATGTAAGCGACGACCTCGGTATCGGTAAGCATGGTGCAGAGGTAGCCGTACATCTCCAGGTAGCGCTTGTTGATGCCGTAGGAGGAGATCTCACCGTTGTGCACGATGGACCAGTCCAGCAGGGTGAACGGGTGCGCCCCGCCCCACCATCCCGGCGTGTTGGTCGGGAAACGGTTGTGTGCGGTCCAGGTGTAGCCGCTGTACTCCTCGAGGCGGAAGAAGTCGGCGATCTCTTCGGGATACCCTACCCCTTTGAAGGCCCCCATGTTCTTGCCGGAGGAGACCACGAAGGCGCCTTCGATCTCGTTGTTGATCCGCATCACATGGCTTACGATCAGGTCCTCAACCGTCATGTTCTGGAACTCGATCGCTTCCTTATAGTCGTCGGTCTCGAGCGGCTTGACGAAGTAGCGCTTGAATACCGGCGGATTGACGATGGCGGAGACCCGGCGGGTCGGGATCTCTTCCTGCTGCTCGACGAAGAAGTTGAGGTCCAGGTACTCCTCGGTCAACTGCTGCGCCATGGAGCTTTCGTACATCAGGTGAAAGGCGAAGAACTCCTTGAAATCCGGATAGATGCCGTAGGCAGCGAAGCCGCCGCCCAGACCGTTGCCGCGGTCATGCATCAGCGCGATGGAGCGCATGATGACTTCACCGCCGACCAGCTCGCCGTTCTTGGCGATGAAACCGGTCAGGCCGCAGTTGGATATATCCTTCTCGAAGCTGTGGGTAGGTTTTCTTTTCATTTATTACAAACCTCCGGGAAGCAGATTAAGATTGAGATTAAGATCAAGTGGGAATCCATCCCCCCAAACCTTCAAAAATCCTTCATCCACCTTTATCTATAGTAAGTCAGCTTATCTTTATCTTGTCTTAATCTTAATCTTAATCTTAACCTTTATCTGTTTCTAAGCCGCCTTCCCCTGCGGGGCGAAAAGCGAGCTGCGGATCTCCTTGGTCAGATGGACGAAGCCGAAGTCCGGCGCCAGCAGGTGCTCCTTGAAGGGAGCCACGGCAACCTTGTCCCGGATCAGCCCGGCGAAGATCCCGGCCCGGTCCACGTTGCTGACCATGACGACGCCTACCAGCACGCCGTTCTCCAGCACGATCTTGCGGTACTGGTAGTTCTCCAGGTCCTGGTAGGTGTGCACCTCGTAGCGGTCGCCCGCCTCCGGATTGGTGATACCCATGGAAATGGTGGGGACCTTGAAGAGCTCGATGGAGTTCATGGCGAGACCGCCCTGATACCCCTTCTCACCGCCCGCCATGCTGATCCCGGCGACATCGCCCTGGATGTAGGCGTCGGGCCAGATCGGCATCGGGTTCTTGTTGCCGGAGAAGAAGTCGCGCGCCTCGGCGACGTCGCCTGCCGAGTAGATCCCGGGGACCGAGGTTTCCATGGAGTCGCTCACCACGACCCCGCGGTTCACCTCGACTCCGCTCCCCTTCAGGAAGGTTGCCGCTGGACGCACGCCGATGGCGACGATCACGGTGTCGCACGGGATGAAATCGCCGGACTTGAGGGTCACGCCGGTGATCTCGGAGCCTTCGCCGTCGATCCTGACCACGGTGTCCTCGGTGATCACCTCGATGCCGTTCGCCTTCATCTTCTTGGCCACGATGCGACCGGCGGTCCGGTCGAATGCGGCGGAGAGGATGCGGTCGGCAAGCTCGATGATGGTCACCTGCTTGTCGATCTGGTACAGACCCTCGGCAGCCTTCAGGCCGATGAGACCGCCGCCGATCACGACAACCCTGTTGATGTCGTTGGCAAGCCCTTTCAGCTTGGCCGCGTCATCCCAGGTGGTGAAGGTGAAGACCTTCTCCTTGCCGGCCATCCCCTCGATGGGGGGAACGAAGGGATCGCCCCCGGTGGCGATCAGGAGCTTGTCGTAGGGGATGGTCTCGCCGCCGGCCAGAGCGACGCGGGAGTTGGCGCTGTCGACCGAAACCACCTCGGAGCCCAGAAGCAGGTTCACCTTGTGCTTCTCGTAGAAGTCAGCCGGCAGGTAGGGCATCCTTTTCTCGGTCACGGTGCCGCCCAGCAGATAGGAGATCAGCGGACGGCCGTAAGCCGTGTGGTTTTCCCTGGAGAGTACCGTTATGTTTCCTTCCGCGTCGACCTTCCTGATACCCCTGATGGCGCCGACGGCGGCTACCGAATTTCCGATGATGACGTAGTTCATTTCTGGCTCCCCTCCTTGTACACCAGCGCCCGGTTGGGGCAGGCGTCGACGCATGCCGGGTTTTCCCTGTCGGGGCAGAGGTCGCACTTGTTCGCCTTCTTCGCCTTCAGGTTGCGCTGCACGGCGCCGTAGGGGCAGGCCATGACGCAGGACCAGCAGCCGATGCACTGCTCGACATCCAGTCGCACCACGCCGTTGTCGTCCTTCTGGATCGCGCCCGAGATGCAGGCCCTGAGGCAGTCCGGCTCGTCGCAGTGGCGGCAGTTGGTGGAGAGCGAAAGGACACCCCCCTCCCACTCCTCGACGGTGCAGCGGGAGATGGGGCGGACCTTCTCATGCAGGAACGCCCTGACCGGGTCCTTCGAGCGAGAGTGCTCCGTGATGCAGGCGACCTCGCAGAGGTGGCAGCCGATGCAGGCATCTTCGATGGAATATATACGTTTCATGCAAGATCCTCGTTAATAAAGATGTTCAAGGTTCAAAGTTCAAGGTTCAGGGTTCAAGGCTAAAGGCCCAAGGTTTAGCTTCGAACCTTGAACCTGGAACGTTGACCGTTTCACAGGTTCAAGGTTTTGGCGTCTAACTTTGAACTTCGAACTCAGAACCTTGAACTGTTTTTATTCTCCCGCAGGCATGACGCCCAGGAGGTTCATGTCCTTTTCGGAGAGCCCCACGGCGCGCAGCTTGTAGCGGTTGCCGCGCAGCGACTCGAGCGCGTTCAGACCCATGCCGCCCAGGATCTCCTTCATCTCGTGCCCCCAGGCGTGGACCAGGTTCACGAGCTTCTCTGCTGCGATCTCCGGGTTCAAGCGCTTGGCGAGGTACGGGTTGTTGGTGGTGATCCCCCAGGGGCACTTGCCGGTGTAGCAGCGCTGGCACAGGGTGCAGCCCATGGCAAGCAGGGTCGAGGTGCCGAGGTTGATGGCGTCGGCACCCAGCGCGATCGCCTTGATGGCGTCGCCGGAGTTCCTCACGCCGCCGCCGACCACGATGGAAACCTGGTTCCTGATCCCCTCGTCGCGCAGACGCGCATCGACTGCGGCAAGCGCCAGCTCCATCGGAATGCCGACGTTGTCGCGGATCACCTGGGGCGCTGCCCCGGTACCCCCGCGGAAACCGTCGATGGTGATGATGTCGGCGCCGGCCCGGGCCACGCCGGAGGCGATGGCGGCGATATGATGCACCGCGGCGATCTTGACCGACACCGGCTTCTCGTAGTTGGTCGCCTCTTTGAGCGCGTAGATCAGCTGGCGCAGGTCTTCGATGGAGTAGATGTCGTGATGCGGCGCGGGAGAGATGGCGTCGGAGCCGACCGGGATCATCCTGGTTTCCGAGATCTCGCTGTTAACCTTCTCGCCGGGAAGATGCCCGCCGATGCCGGGTTTTGCGCCCTGTCCGACCTTGATCTCGATACCGACCCCGGCGTTCAGGTACTGCTCGCTCACGCCGAAGCGCCCCGAGGCGACCTGCACGATCACGTTCTTGCCGTAGCGGTACAGGTCCTTGTGCAGCCCCCCCTCGCCGGTGTTGTAGATGGTCCCGAGCTCCTCTGCCGCTGCAGCCATGGCACGGTGTGCGTTCAGGTTCAGCGCGCCGTAACTCATGGCGGAGAAGATGAACGGGTACTCCAGCTTGAGCTGCGGGGAGAGCTTGGTCTTGAGCGACGCCTTGCCGGTCTTCTCGTCCCTGACGATCTCGACCTTGTGCGGCTTCTTGCCGAGGTAGGTGCGCAGTTCCATCGGCTCGCGCAGCGGGTCGATGGAGGGGTTGGTCACCTGGGAGGCATCCAGAAGCAGGTGGTCCCAATAAATCGGATAGTCCGCCGGGTTCCCCATGGCGGCAAGGAGTATCCCGCCGCTGTCGGCCTGGGCGTAGAGGTTCCTGATATGGGCGCTGGACCACGAGGCATTCCGCTTGAAGGTCTCCTCGTTCTCCTTGATGCTGATGGCACCGGTCGGGCAGAGCGCGGAACAGCGCCGGCAGCCGATGCAAGAGGAGCTGTCTTCTACCAGGACGTCTTCCTCGTCGAGATAGGAGTGCACGTCATAGGAGCACTGCCTGACGCAGACCTTGCACCTGATGCACTTGGGATCGCTCCTATGGATGATGAATTCGTGGAAAGATTCGTTTACCGATTTATAAAGCACCTTGTTCGCCTCCTGATACAGGTAAGGTTGTACGGACCGCTGTATTGCCATATCCGTGCCAGCTCGGCCACGGACCTTAAAATGGGTTACCAAGGGTTCTAATCGTAAAGGTTTTCGACTTAGAGTGCAAGGGGCAAGCACGGAATCTAAAAATGTATACGTAATAGCCGTGTAGAAAAGCTTCTCAGTGAAGAGAGCAGTGGCTACACAGCCGGAAGCAGGGTCTGCGGCCTTGCCATGGAGCCGGCAAAGTGTTATAAAGCTGGCACTGATTAAGAAAATAAAAGACCTTTTGCCGAAGCCGGCGGCGTTTTTTCGGCGCCACCTGCCTGCTATGCAGAGGTTACAAAGGAAGACGAGGATGTTGACAGGAAAGCAGAAGAGATTTCTCCGCGCGCTCGGGCACGTATTGAAGCCGGTGATTACGGTAGGCAAGGGAGACATCAGCGAGGCGCTGATCAAGGAGACATCCGAGGCGCTGGCGAGCCACGAGCTGATCAAGGTGAAGATACTGGAGAGCTGCCTCATGGACCGTCACGAGGTGGCTGCCGAGCTGAGCGCCGGGTGCCAGGCGGAAGTGGCACAGGTCCTGGGGAGGACACTGCTCCTGTACAAGGCGGCGAAAGAGCCGAGGCTTGAGCTGCCGAAGGAAGCGAAGGCGAAGAAGTAGGGAAGAGTAGAAGTAGAGAAGAGGAAGAAGGTATCGACAAAGGCGGGGGGCGAATTCACCCCCGCCTTTTTTGTTAGAAAAAGTCCGACCTGGCAGGGGGTGTGACGTCCCACTTGCCAAAAAGGGTGTGGAAGTCCCACTTGCCAAAGGGGGTGTGGAAGTCCCCCTTTGAAAAAGGGGGATTTAGTGGGATTTGCCTCTCGCTGGCAACTACTCAGAACTTCAAGCCAAAGGCTAAATCCCCCCCGACCCCCCTTTTTCAAAGGGGGGAGAGTGAATCAAAGGGGGGAGAGAGGTTTATTCACCTTGCACCCTCCCCCAGCCCCTCCCGCCTACCCGAGCGCTTCGGCCGCAGGCCCATCAAGTACAGTCCCCTCTCCCCTGGCGGGAGAGGGCTAGGGAGAGGGAGAGGGGGGCGCCTCTACACCCTCTCATAAGGCTCGAAGAGCCGCTTGAACTCGTCGAGGGCGAAGCGATCGGTCATCCCCGCAATGTAGTCGCAGATAACGCGCTCCCTCCCCTCGCGCTCCATCTTGATCTGGTGCTTCAAGGGAAGCAGGGTCGGATGCTTGATGTACACCTCGAAAAGCTCGGCCAGATAACGCTCGGCCTTGACGCGCATCCGTTCCACCTTGTAGTGCCGGTACAGATGCTGGAACAGAAACCGCTTCAACTCGGCGTTTCGCTCGGTCATCTGCGGACTGAAGGCGACCACCGGCAGGTTCACCCTCCTCAGCTCCTCCTGGCTCCTGATATTCAGATGCTCCAGATTGGCAGCCGTGGTGAGGACCAGGTCGTTGATCAGCACGCCGATCAGTGCGCTCACGGTCTGACAGACCGCCCTGTCGACCTCGATCCCCGGATGCTTGCGCATGATACCCTCGTGCACCTCATCCCAGAGCGTCACCCCCTTGAGCTGCGCCAGGGAGAGGTAGCCGGACTTGAGCCCGTCGTCGATGTCATGGTTATTATAGGCGATCTCATCGGCAAAGTTGATCAGCTGCCCCTCGATGGTGGGAACCGTCCCGGGGAGAAACTCGGCATGGATGCTGACCGGTGCGTCGTACTGGGAGGAATGCTTCACGATCCCCTCCCGCACCTCCCATGACAGGTTCAGGCCGTTGAAGTTGGGATAGCGCTCCTCCAGTTCGTCGACCACGCGAAGCGACTGCAGGTTGTGCTCGAAACCGCCGGCCCCCTCCATCAGCCTGTTCAGCACCTCCTCGCCGGTGTGACCGAAGGGGGTGTGACCCAGGTCGTGGGCCAGGGCCAGGGTCTCGGTGAGCTCCTCGTTCAGCGCCAGCCTGCGGGCAATCCCCTTCCCTATCTGCGCCACCTCCAGCGAATGGGTGAGCCTGGTCCGGTAGTAATCCCCCTCGTGGTTCACGAACACCTGGGTCTTGTACTCGAGACGCCGAAACGCCGCGCAGTGGATGATGCGGTCGCGGTCCCTCTCGAAGGCGGGGCGGTTGTCCCGGAAATCCTCCTGATACCTGCGCCCCCTGGAACTGTCGCTCCTGGCCGCGTAACCCGCCAGATCGGCCCGTTCCATGGCATTCCCCTCTCTCATCTCCCCTCCCTGGCAATTCATCTTGAAAGCATCGTTATTTATATACGTCGGCATGGTACTGTCAACAGCAAAGTTGCCATTGACGCCAGTGTGAGCATCGTGGTAATAAGCTGTTTACAAATCAGGTTTCATGATAGAGAGTCATCAATGCAACTTAGATTGAGCCATAACAGGTTGCCCGCATGCGGGTGATCGCGGGGGATGCGCGCGGGCGGCAACTGATCGCCCCCAAGAGCCTGCGGGTACGCCCGACGGCCGACCGGGTCAAGGAAGCGCTGTTCAGCATGCTGCTAAGCCGTCTGGGTGAGTTCACGGGGATGCGGGTGCTCGATATCTTTGCCGGTACCGGGAACCTCGGCATCGAAGCGCTCAGCAGGGGCGCCGGATATGCGGTATTCGTCGACTCGCACCACGAATCGGCCGATGCCATCCGGAGGAACCTGGATATCACCCGCTACTCGGAGCAGGCCAAGGTTGTCGTGCAGGACGCAGCGGCTGCCCTGAAGTGGCTGGCACGCGGCGAAGCCCCTTTCCACCTGGTTTTCCTCGACCCACCCTATCATGAGGGGCACACCGAGCGCTTGCTGGAACTCCTTTCGGCATCCCCGCTCATCGACGAAGGAACCACGATCGTCGCGGAATTCTCCTCGAAAGAGGCTATCCCCCGCAGCTTCGGGAGGCTGCAGGAGAACGAGCGCCGGGTCTACGGCGACACGGCCCTCTCCTTTCTAACCATTTCAGACAGAGGTGAACAGTGCCCCTGAAAATCGCGGTATACCCCGGCTCCTTCGATCCGGTCACCTTCGGACACCTGGACATCATCGATCGCGCACTCAAGATATTCGACGGCGTGGTCGTCGCAGTTGCCAGGAACTCGGAAAAGAATTCCCTTTTCAGCGTGAAGGAGAGAGTGGAACTCCTATCCGAGATACTCGTGGACCAGCCCAGGGCAAAGGTGGACACCTTCGACGGCCTCCTGGTTGACTTTGTCCGCAAGCGCGGCGCGACCGTCATCATCCGGGGACTGCGGGCCGTGTCGGATTTCGAGTTCGAGTTCCAGCTGGCCCAGATGAACAGGAGCATCACCAAGGAGGTGGAAACACTCTTCATGATGACCTCCGTACCCTACAGCTACCTCTCCTCCTCCATCGTCAAGGAGGTCAGTTCATTAAACGGACCGGTCGACAATCTGGTCCCCCCGTTGATAAAGGCAGCACTCGACGCCAAGTTCAGGGGCAGGTGATCCTTCAGGAGCGGCATTTGCTGCCGCGATTTCCTGCAGCAGCTTGTCGCGGCAGCAATGCCGCTCCTGCGAAACGGCTCCTGCGATCTTTGGGCAGCAGTGCGGATCGCCGCCAAGGAGCCTCCAACCAGGGCCTCGGTCCGGCTCCTTGCCAGCAGTCAAACCATCTGATACTGTTAGAGGCGCCCGCATGCTGCTGCGCCTTTTTTGCCTATATGGCAGCTTCACCATCTCGGGAGGTCCAAGTGATTACCAAAGACATGACCATAACGGAAATCCTCACCCGCTATCCCGAGACTCTCCCCGTTTTCGAGCGCTACGGCCTGGACTGCTACGACTGCCAGATAGCGGAATTCGAGCAGTTGGAGCATGGCGCCTCGGTGCACAAGGTCGACATAGACATCCTCCTCATCGAATTGAACCGCAACATTAAAAGCTGCCGACTTCGGACCTAAGCGTCTGCCCCCATCCCCACCCCGGCCCTCCCCTTGAAGGGGAGGGAGACCGTAGATTAAAACTCCCCACCAAAACGCCTCAATGTGTTGACAAATTATCTAATGTGTTGCATGAGTTACAGTCATCACTATCCCGACTCCGTCCTCGACACCAGGCGAAGAATTCAGCTGAAGCAATGAATTCATCTCTGACACCAGGAAAGGAAGAGGAGATTTTTCAATGGAATACCAGGGCTTAAAAGACATAGAAATACTCTTCGGACTGGGCCTCTTCACGGTGATCCTGCTGCGAAGGTTGAAGTTCCCGTCCATAGTAGGCTTTCTACTCACCGGCATCGTGGCCGGGCCGTATGCGCTCGGCTTCATCAAGAACACCCACCAGGTCGAACAGATGGCCGAATACGGCGTGGTGCTGCTCCTTTTCACCATCGGCATCGAATTCTCGCTGAAGGAGCTGATGCGCATCAAGCACCTGGTGCTGCTGGGAGGGGGGCTGCAGGTCGGCTGCACCATCCTGGCGGTGACCGCCCTGGGCACTCTTTTCCATTTCTCCATACCACAATCGGTCTTCTTCGGCTTTCTGGTGGCCCTCTCCAGTACCGCCATCCTGATGAAGCTCCTGATCGATGCCGGCGAGATGGACACCCCGCAGGGGAAGACCGCGCTCGGCATCCTGATCTTCCAGGACCTGTGCATCGTACCGCTCATGCTCTTCACCCCTCTCCTGGCAGGTGACGGCGACGGCTTGCAGGAGGTGGCCCTCGTCCTGTTCAAGGCGGTCGGCGTCATCCTCGCCGCCCATTACGGCGCCAGGTTCGTGATCCCCTGGATCTTCGAGCAGGTGGTGAAGAGCAGAAGCCGCGAGCTTTTCATCATGATGATCATCTTCATCGGCATGGGGACCGCATGGCTCACGGCCCAGGCGGGGCTGTCCCTTGCGCTCGGGGCCTTCATTGCCGGACTGGCCATCTCGGAATCCGAATACAGCCACCAGGCGCTAAGCGACATCATGCCGTTTCGCGAAGCCTTCATGAGCCTGTTTTTCATCTCGGTCGGCATGCTGCTGAACCCTGCCGTCCTGCTCACCTACCCTCTGCTGATCGCCTCGCTGGTGCTGGGCATCATCTTGATCAAGACCGTGATAACGACGGGATCGGCCATGGCGCTGGGGCTTCCCATGCGCATCACGCTGATCGCCGGGCTGTCGCTGGCGCAGATCGGCGAGTTCTCCTTCGTCCTGTCCCAGGCCGGTCTCAAGCATGGCCTGCTCTCCCCGGAGGCCTATCAGATCTTTCTCGCCGCCTCGATTGCGACCATGGGTCTGACCCCGCTCTGCATGAAGATCGCCAGCCCTTTTGCCAGTTACCTCACCGGGGTCCTGCCCCATTCCTGGACCCGAGGCAGGACGGTTTTTTCCGGCAGCAAAAAGAAAGTGCCGGTCTCCGACCACCTGATCATCGTGGGCTATGGAGTGAACGGTAAAAACCTGGCCAGGGTGCTGAAGCACCTCAAGATCTCCCATGTCATCATCGAAACCAATCCCTTTACGGTGAGCTCGGAGAAGAAAAAGGGAGAGCAGATCATCTTCGGGGATGCCTCGAAACCCGAGGTCCTGGACCACGCCCATATCGAGAAGGCCCGCATCATGGTGGTCGCCATTTCCGATGCCGCAGCCAGCAGGCGCATAGCGGCCCTGGCCCGGCAGTTGAACCCCTCCATCCACGTGATCGTGCGGACCCGATACATCCTGGAGGTGGAGCCGCTCTTCAAGCTCGGCGTGAACGAGGTGATCCCGGAGGAATTCGAGACCTCGGTGGAGATCCTCTCCAGGGTGCTGAAAAGATTCCTGGTGCCGCAGGATGTCATCGACAGCTGCATCGTCGATGTCAGGCGTGACGGCTATGACATGTTTCGCTCAGCGAGCAAGAGGCACAGCCATGCCGTGGGGATCGCCGGATTCCTGTCCGGGGCCGAGATCGGAAACTTCAGGGTGCACAAGGGGTCGCCGCTCGAGGGGGCCAGCTTGAGGGAAGGGGTGCTGAGAAGCAGGTCCGGAGCCACCATTCTGGCTATCAAGAGGGGCGAGGAGGTCATCCCCAATCCCGACCCGGTATGGGTACTGGAAGATAAGGATATCGTCTTGCTCCTGGGAACTCCCGAGCAGCTGGCGGCAGCAGGGAAGCTGTTCGACCCGAGCAAACCAGCAAAAGAAATGGGCAAAGCCCGGTTTGCCGCCGATGAAGCTTGATCTTGCGTCGTTTTCAGCTTGACAACGCCAGGACCACCACATAAAGTGACTCCCGTGAAAAACTCTCCATTACGGATAATTGCCGCACTCACCCTGGTCATCACCCTGCTCGCCCTGAGCGGGTTGACTTCAACGGCTGCCGCACTGATGCATGCGGCAAGCGCCAACTCGTGCTGCGATTCCGGATGCGACGATCCCCCCGGCGCAGCCCCCTGTTCCACTCCCGACTGCCCCTGCTTTTCCTGCATCAGCATGGTGCTGGCAACAGCGCTAACCGTGCTGCGGAGCTCGGCCGGCGAGCCCCTCCCTCAACTCTCGGCGCACCCCTTCCACCTGTGTGAATATATCCCGTCCATCGAATATCCGCCCGAGAACTCCTGATTCTCCAAAAACCGACCTGATTAGCGCTGATCTTCCGCTGTTCAGGTCCCTCCCCCTTCAAGGGGGAGGTCAGGAGGGGGATGGGGGGTTTTTGGCACCAGAGCTGCCCCATCCCCACCCCAACCCTCCCCTTGAAGGGGAGGGGGCTTTTCAGCGGAAGATCAGCGATAATCAGGAAAACCGATAAATGTTGTTACTCTCGCAGAAACTCTCCTCCACCCAGCGGGGGGAGGTCGGGAGGGGGGCAGAGTTCGGCCTGCTGAGAACATCGGGCGGGTTGCCCCCTCCCTGACCCCACTGCCATTAAGTTAAGGGAATGAGAGGTAGGGTGGGCCGTGCCCACCACAACCGCATCCCGATGGTGGGCACGGCCCACCCTACATGATTCAGGGAATCACCGCTTAAGCTAATGGCAGTGCTCCCTGGCCCTTCCCCTGCGGCGGAGGGGACCGAATTGAGACGCCGCAACCCAGAAAGTTATACATAAACGCTATCTTAGGAGAACCTACATGAACAAGAACTACATCTACGTAATGGTGGCAGTAATCATAGGCGCCGTAATCGCCTTTGGCCTGGTCAAGCAGGGGGAGGCCAAGCTACTCAACGTCAACGAAATCGGTTCGGATCCGTCGGCATTTACCGGCACCATCACCTTCACCGGCGTCATGGGGGCCGTTTCCCAGGAAGACCGCTCCGTCATCGGCGTCATGGACCTGAAGGAACTGAAATGCACCAGCGCCAACTGCAACAAGATACTGATCCCGGTGAAATGCGTGGGAGCTGTGCCGGCCATGGGCGATGAGCTCAAGGTGACGGGGAGTTTCGTCAAGAATCCGACCGGTTTCATGTTCGCCGCCGACAAGTTGAAGGTGGTACGAAACCATAAGATCGGGGGCTAGATGACGCTCTCCAAGCTTGTGTTCAGGAACATCACCCGCCGGCGCGGCCGGTTCGTATTCACCCTTTTGGGCATCACCATCGGGATCGCCTCGTTCGTCACCTTCCTCTCCATGGGGGGGAGCCTGAAAAGCGAGATCAACCGCGAGTCGGCAGCGCTGGGCGCCAATCTGATCGTCACGCCGATCGGCTCCTGTGCCTACGAGCAGGTTTCCATCCTGACCGGCGAGCTTTTGCCGGCCAACATCACCATGACCGATGTCGCCAAGGTCCAGGCCATCAAAGGGCTGAGCGCCGTGCCGGTGCTCACGGAAAAGACCGCCATTGCCAACAAGCCGGTCTCGTTGAACGGCATAAGCACCGCGCAGATGAAGTCGTTCAAGGAGTGGCAGATCGACAGGGGCGCCTACTTTTCAGGCGATGACGAGGCGGTGGCCGTTGTCGGTTTCGCCGCCGCCGATCAGTTCAAACTGCAGCCCGGCTCCACGTTCGTGGTGCGCGGCGAAAAGCTGCAGGTCAAGGGAGTGCTCAAGGAGACCGGGAGCAGGGACGACCTGACCGTCTTCATCCCGATTCCGCTGGCACAGAGGCTTTTCAAGGTGGGGGACAAGGTCTCCTACCTGGCAGTCAAGGTGGACGATCTGGCGCTCACCGAGAGCTACATACAGAAGATAAAGGAGACGGTAAACCTGGGGGTGGTCTCCGACAAGCAGATGCTGAAGGGTGTCCTTTCCATTGTCGGCACGGTCAACATCACGCTGCAGATGATCGCGGCGGTCTCGGTGCTGGCGGCGGCTTTCGGCATCATAAACACCATGATGACCGCCACCTACGAGAGAAAGCGCGAGATCGGCATCCTGCAGGCACTGGGGGCGAAACAGCGCACCATCTTCACCATATTCCTGCTGGAGTCCGGCTTCTACGGCATCATCGGCGGCATCACCGGAGTATTTGTCGGGCTTTTCGTCTCGGTCGTGGCGGCGCCCTATATCACCCAGAACGCCTTCACCTCGTTCGTCAAGGGCTCGGGAAGCGGCGCCTTGGTAGACCTGAAGACGGTGGTCGGGTCGATCCTGTTTTCCGCCGTAGTCGCCATCGTCGCCGGTGTCTACCCGGCTTGGCGGGCGGCCAGGCTTTCGCCAGTGGAGGCCATAAGCTATGAGTGACGCAATCATCAAAACCCGGGACCTCTCCAAGTCCTACTCGACCGGCGCCGTTACCACTCAGGCGCTTCGGGGGGTGACCCTGGACATAAGGAAGGGGTCGTTCACCTGCATCGTTGGCCCCTCCGGGCACGGCAAGAGTACGCTGATGCACCTGGTCGGGGGTCTGGACCGTCCTACGGAAGGCTCCGTTTTCCTGGATGGGACGGACATCAGCCGGCTCGACAACAGCCAGCTGGCGCAACTGCGGGGAGAGAAAATCGGATTCGTGTTCCAGTTCTTCAACCTTTTGCAGGGGCTAAGCGCCAAGGAAAACGTGGAAATGGCCATGATGCTCGCCGGCATTCCGGAAAAGGAGCAGGCAAAAGGGGCGCTCAGACTGCTCGCCATGGTGGGGCTTGCCGAGAAGGCGGACGCCAAGCCGTCGCAGCTTTCCGGGGGCCAGCAGCAGCGCGTCGCCATAGCGCGCGCCCTGGCCAACGACCCCGCCATCCTGCTGATGGATGAGCCGACCGGCAATCTCGATTCCGCAGCCGAGGCGGAAATCATGGAGATCCTCCATGAGCTGCATGCCGGCGGCAAGACGGTCGTGCTGGTGACCCACAACAACGAGATCGCGAAAAAGGCGCAGCACGTCATCTGCGTAAAGGACGGCCGCATCTCCTGCTGAAACGGCAGGAGAGGATTATTAAAAAGATGAGCAGGTAAGACAATGCCTGCCCCGGCTGCTGCGGGGCAGGCATTGTTATTCCCCCCCTAACCCTCTCCCGCCAGGGGAGAAGGGAGGGGCTGGGGGCACTGCCATTAAGTCACCTGATTAGGCGCTGATCTTCCGCTGTTCAGGTCCCTCCCCCTTCAAGGGGGAGGTCAGGAGGGGGATGGGGGTGTTTTGGCACCGGAACTGCCCCATCCCCACCCCAACCCTCCCCTTGAAGGGGAGGGGGTTTTTCAGCGGGAGATTGACGCTAATCAATCTGGCTAAATATGCTCGAATCCTCACATTATGCTCTTCCCGAACAGCGAGGCGGCGAGCTCTACCGCCACCTTGGCCGTCTTGTTGCGGTGGTCGAGTATCGGGTTGATCTCGACGATGTCCATGGAAGCGAGCTGCCGGGTGTCCGCTATGATCTCCATGAGCAGCTGCGCCTCGCGGTAGGTGAGCCCCCCCGGCGAGGTGGTGCCGACCCCCGGAACTTCGATGGGATCCAGTCCGTCCAGGTCGAGGCTGACATGCAGCCGCGACAGGTGGCTCAGCTTGGCGAGCGCCTCGCGCGCGACGCAGGCCATGCCGCGCTCGTCTATGTCGCGCATGGTGTACACGGCGATGCCGCTGTTTCGCAGGCGGAATCTCTCCTGCGGGTCCAGCTCCCGGACCCCGATCATCACCACATCGGCCGGCTGAAGCTTCGCCCCCCGGCGCCCCACATCCACCAGCTCGTTGGTCCCAAGCCCCAAGAGCGACGCCAGGCACATGCCGTGGATGTTTCCGGTCAGGGTGGTCTCCGGGGTGTTGAAGTCGCCGTGGGCATCGATCCAGATCACCCCGGCAGGGAGGTCGTGGGTCACCCCGCCGATGGAGCCGATGGCCAGTGAATGGTCGCCACCCATGAAGAGCGGGAGGCAACCCTCTTGGACCGCCAATCGGCCGGCTTCATAGGTGGCCTCGCAGACCTTCAGGATCGAGGGGAGATAGTGCTGATCCCGCTCACCGGTCAAAACGTCGCGCACCGGCACCTCGATATTGCCGAGATCCTGCACCTCGTAGCCAAGCCCCGCCAGACGCGCGGAGATGTCGGCATAGCGAAGCGCACCCGGGCCCAGGTCCACCCCGCGCTGCGCCTGTCCCAGATCCACCGGCACCCCGATTATCCTGATCTTTTTCAGCATCGCCATTCCTTTCTCAAGAATCTAGACAACTAGCTTCATCATTGTATCGCTCACCCATCCCCCTCCCGACCTCCCCCTTGAAGGGGGAGGAGCCTCAGCGTCCCCCCTTGCTCTTGAGGGTGAAGGAGCCCAGCGCCCCCTCCCCTTCAAGGGGCACTGCCATTAAGTTAAGGGGATGAGAGGTAGGGTGGGCCGTGCCCACCACAACCGCATCCTGATGGTGGGCACGGCCCACCCTACATGATTCACGGAATCACCGCTTAACTTAATGGCAGTGCCTTCAAGGGGAGGGACAGGGTGGGGATGGGGCCGACACTCCCCTACCCCTTCAAGTTATTCCACAGGTTCACCATGAAATCCTGGGCATTGGTGAGGATGGCCACCGCCTGCGCCGAGCCGCGGTTGGCCAGCTTGTCCACGCAGAACTCGGTCATGTCGACCACGTAGAAGAAAACCGGACGCACGCTCCCGTCCGGCTCGACCTTGTAGCTCGGCACCATGTTGCCGAAGGCGATGGAATGCAGCTGGGTCGCCATGGCGATCACCGTGGTCGCCTTTCTGGCATGGACCCGCATGGCATCCTGCGCCTGGTAGGCATCGGCGATCACCTCCGGCAGCGGCCCGTCGTCGCGGATGGAGCCGGCAAGGACGTAAGGTATCCGCTTCCTCTCGCACGCATAGATGATGCCGTCCTTTAGCTGCAACTCCTCGATGGTCCTGGCCATCCCCCCGCGCGAGCGCACCTCGTTGATGATGTCCAGGTGGTTGTAATGCCCCATCGGCTGGAAGGCCTGGGTGTAGATGTCCTGCCCCAGTCCGGTGCGGAAGCGGGCCGCCTCCAGATCGTGGGTCGCGATGGCGTTGCCGGCCAGAAGGGCATGGCAGTAGCCGTTTTCGATCAACCCCTGCATGGCGCTCCGGCTGTCCTTGTCAAAGGCGACGGCGGGTCCCAGCACCCAGACGATGTAGCCGTGATCCCGGTCGTGGCGCAGCACCTGGTACAGCTCGTCATAGGAGCGGGAGAACGGGGTTTCCCGGGTCCCCCGGTTGCGGAAGGAGAATTTGTCGGGAACGTGCTCGGCGAGCGGCTCGAACCCGGTTACGTGCAGGTAGATCCCCTCCTCGCCGTTCTCGGTCCGGCCGATCACCACCGGGTCCCCTCCCCTGACCCGGCGCGGCTCGACCACTTCGAGCTCGCTCCCGCGCAGGATCAGGACGGAATCCATGCGGCTTTCCGGCGCCAGGATCCAGTTACCCGCACCGAGATGGACGTATTCCGGATGATTGGAGGTGGCGTGGAAGTTGGCCGGCACCACGCCGTCGCCGGGTGCGGGCGCAATTCGGACCACGGGGGCATGTGCCAGCCCGAGCCGGCTGAAATCCGGCGCCGTATAGCCGGGAATGATGTCAGGATTGATAGACATTGCGAGTTCCTCCTCTGCTCCGAGCAGCAAATGAGCCGACGTCATTGGCTTAGACACCTGCTGATATTCGCAAGATACTTTAGCACGAGGCCGCTCAGTTACAACCGGCAGGCGGTGGCAAACACCGGAGCTTCCGGCAGCCCTCTTCCTCCCCTGATTGGGTGAGAAGGGGCTTTAAAGAACTGCACGCCAGATCTATTATTTAAAACTAATATCAACCGGCATACTTTCGCCGGTTTTTAACTCAAGTTCTTTAGCAGACCGACGATAAACCTGCTTAAAGCCGCTACTTCTACCTCAACATCAAAGTGTGTCTTGTCGCCCGGGAGGCAGCATGAATCTGTGGATGGATCTCAAGGTTAAGACCAAGTCAATGATACTAGTTACAGTCGCTGTTGTCACCCTGGCGCTGTTAGTGGCTACGGGACTATACAAGATGCGCGGCATGTCCGGCAATGAAGCGGAGATGAGCCTGGCAGTAAAACATGTCGGCATGCTGAACGACATGAAGAACCATCTGACATCGATCCGGCTGAACCTGGTCTACATGCTGGTCATCGAGGATCCGGCAAAAATGGCCGAGAAGACGGAGGAGTTAAACAAACGCAAGCAGAGCATGCAGGAAGAGATGACGGCATTTCTCAAGTATGACCTGAACCCGAAGGAGAAGGAGCTGATAGCCACGTTCCAGGAGGGGTATGAAGCGTACATGGTCCAGGCTGCCAAGCTGGCACAGATGGCAAAGGAGAGTGTGGGAAATCCTGAGGCGCGCAGCAAGGCCGTGGCCTTCGTAGATAGTGTAGCTGCATTGAACGCGAAACCGACCCAGGCGATCAACGATCTGGTCTCATATAATGTAGAGGCTGCCGCCGAACAGCAGAAAAGGGATCTGAGCGGCTATCACTCCGCGTTTTTCATGATGACCGGGCTGACCTTGCTGGCAACATTATTCATGATTGTCGTCGGCATTCTCATTGCAAATTCGATCAGCAAACCGCTCAACATGGTGTTTGATACGCTGGCCCTGGTCGCCTCCGGGGATCTGACGGCCCGCTCCGGCATCGGAACCCGGGACGAGATGGGGATGCTGGCCGGCAAGGTAAACGATATGGCCGAAAAACTGATGAACACGATGAACCAGGTGGCCCGCAACAGTGTCCAGGTGGCATCCGCCGCCAGCCAACTCCACTCCACCTCCGGCCAGATCGCAACCGGCGCCGAGCAAGTGGCGGCTCAGACCGGCACTCTGGCTACCGCCAGCGAGGAGATGTCAGCCACCTCTTCCGAGATCGCCCAGAACTGCCATTTCGCAGCCGACGGCAGCAAAATCGCCAACGACCGGGCCCTGGCAGGCGTGGCCGTCGTCGAGCAGACCGTCCAGGTCATGGGACGCATCGCCGCGCAGGTCAGGACATCGGCGACGACGGTGTCGGGCCTTGGCGCGCGCAGCGACCAGATCGGCGAGATCGTCGGCACCATCGAGGACATTGCCGACCAGACCAACCTGCTTGCCCTGAATGCCGCCATCGAGGCGGCGCGGGCCGGGGAACAGGGACGGGGATTCGCGGTAGTTGCCGACGAGGTACGGGCCCTGGCGGAGCGCACAACCCGGGCCACCCGGGAGATCGGCGAGATGATCAAATCGATCCAGTCCGAGACGCGGCAGGCGGTAGGCGCCATGGAAGAAGGGGTCAGGGAGGTGGAAAACGGCACCAGGGAAGCCTCGAAATCGGGCGAATCGCTGCGGGAGATCCTGAACCAGATCAGCGACGTGACCATGCAGATAAATCAGATCGCCACGGCGGCGGAGCAACAGACAAGCACCACCGGCGAGATCACCAGCAACATCCAGCAGATAACCGAGGTGGTGCAGAACACCTCCCACGGCGCCCAAGTCTCCGCCGCCTCAGCGAGCGATCTTGCCCATCTGGCGGAAGAGCTGAACCGCGTCGTGAGGCAATTCCGGCTGGCGTAGCCAAGGGGTCGACGCTGCGGCGTGTCCCCCTCTCCCCAACCCTCTCCCACCAGGGGAGAGGGGGCTTTACTCCCTTCAATGGGAGGGCTGGGGGCACTGCCATTAAATTACCTGATTAGTACCAATCTCCCGCCTGGTCTTCCCCCCTCCCTTGATGGGAGGGGCGGGGGGGCACTGCCATTAAGTTAAGCGGTGATTCCGTGAATCATGTAGGGTGGGCCGTGCCCACCATCAGGATGCGGTTGTGGTGGGCACG